>Ga0182024_10001788_pt1 | contig 54511 bp, 47 predicted proteins | sample P32metaG_FD_120480 | JGI IMG/M metagenome (GOLD analysis project Ga0182024, IMG submission 120480) | Permafrost microbial communities from Stordalen Mire, Sweden - P3-2 metaG (Illumina Assembly) | ecosystem: Environmental > Terrestrial > Soil > Wetlands > Permafrost | place: Sweden: Stordalen...
CGCCAGGCGCTCAAACTGAATCCGACCGACGCTCTGGCCCATCGCGATCTGGGCGCGGAATTAGGCATAAAAGGAGATCCGGAAGCGGAGTTGCTTGAGGAGAAAAAGGCAATTCAACTGGCGCCTAACGATGCCGACGCGCGCTACTATCTGGGCTCGGCCTATGCCATCTTGGGCAAAGCGCAAGAGGCGATAGAAGCGCTCAAGCAGTGCACGACGCTCGATCCCAAAAATGGCGAAGCCTTCAGACTAATGGCTGGTGCATGCGCAGCGTCAGGCAGATTTCCCGAGGCGCTGAATTTTGCGCAAACGGCAATAGACCTGGAGCCTGACAACAAGGCGTACAAAACTACATATGAAAAAATCAAAGCCGCCGCTGCGAAAAACAAATAATTACGAAACGCAAAGTTGTTTGTTGCCTGCGTAGGATCGGCACTAATAGCGGTTTCCAATACGCGATCCTGAATGTGTGCACCATACCGGTTGCGATCAGTACTCGATACGCGGTGCATATACATCTTTCACAAAATCTTAGATCCGCACAGGCGATCATTTTGGGGGAGACTTTCGGATGGTGATCCAAGCTACTGGCAACTCTTCCAAGTGTTTACTGACGGGCGTTCGTTCAATGCAAAGCTTAAATACATACGCGCTTTACCAGCTTGCAAATAGAAGGGATACGCTCTACCATACCCAAACGAAGACCAACGGACCTTTGTTTGATGAAGCGCAGCACGCTTTGTGTGCCAGAAGCCAAAAATTGTGTCAGTTGTTTAAGTACATAACGGACATTGCGAACTAGAAAACGAGGTTCACGAGTCGTGCTTGAGCGATCGGATAAAAAAGAAGCCACCAAGGCCTTTGAAAACAAGGCCAATATTAAGGTAATTGGCGTCGGCGGTGCCGGCTCCAACGCTGTTAACCGCATGATCGCGGCAGGTTTGAGTGGGGTCGAATTCTGGGCGTGCAACACAGATGCACAAGCTCTCGATTTATCCGCCGCGAAAAACCGCTTGCAGATTGGTGGTAAGTTGACCCGCGGTCTCGGCGCTGGCGGCAACCCTACGGTTGGCACCAAAGCTGCTGAAGAGAGCCGTGAAGAAATTGCCGCTGCGCTTGCCGGCGCAGACATGGTATTCATCGCCGGCGGCATGGGCGGTGGTACCGGCACTGGTGCCGCACCAATCGTCGCTGAAATCGCCAAAGAACAAGGCGCGCTGACAGTCGGTGTGGTATCGAGACCCTTCATCTTTGAAGGCAAACGCCGCAGCGTCCAAGCCGAACAAGGCATCCAGGAAGTGAAGGGACGCGTCGATACCTTAATCGTCATTCCCAACCAGCGGCTATTAGAAGTCGTCGATCATCGCGCATCGATGCAAGAAGCATTCATTGAAGCCGACAAAGTGTTGATGCAGGGCGTGCAAGGCATCTCTGACATCATCACCGTTCCCGGTTTGATCGACGTCGACTTTGCCGACGTCAAAGCGGTAATGCAGACGGCAGGATCGGCATTGATGGGAGTTGGACGAGCTACCGGCGAAGGCCGCGCCGTCGAAGCAGCCCGCAACGCCATCAACAGCCCATTGCTCGAAGCCACCATTGATGGTGCTTCAGGCGTAATCTTCAGCGTCACCGGCGGACCTGACTTGACCCTGCATGAAGTGCAAGAAGCCGCCAATGTGATCTACTCTGCTGTTTCCGACGATGCCAACATCATCTTCGGCGCAGTGCTCGACGACCGGCTGCACGGTGAAGTGCTAATCACCGTAATCGCCACCGGCTTCGACATGGTCTCACAAGCCCAAAACAATCAGTTCGCACGGCAACAGCCGGTGCCGATCGCGGCAGCGGTTCGCCAACCAATCGAAGCGCGCCCAGCAGCGCAAACTTCGGGCGAATTCAAAAAGATCGCCAGCGACATTCTCGATATTCCTGAGTTCCTCAGGGCTCGCAACGGTCGCAATTAGATCTGCGAGCGAACTAAAAATGGAAGCAAAGCCGGAGACGAATAAAGCTCCGGCTTTTTCTTTGAACAGATCCGTTTTTTTCACTGACCAGATCTGAACAGACCGCCGGAACGGCTTCACCTCGGCGGGTCCAGCAGCTCGCCTATGACTTAGAAACACATATGTTGCTTGTCAGCATCAAACGAAGTGCTGGACAAAATCACCGCAAACTCTTGTGCCGTAAAGATCCACGTCACAAGAGCCCTTTTGTCGTTATCGCCATCTTGGGAAACATATATGTTTCTAAGTCATAGGCAAACAAATGCCGTGGGTTTACCATCGAACGATCATGAACCTGGATCCCTTGTCACGTGTGCGTGTGGTGCTCATTTTGTCGTAAAGGCGTAAAGACCTGTGGCAGCTGGCTCGCGGTACAATGACGCGATGACGTGCCAGCCGATGACAAACCAGATAGACTGCGGCGTGATGCCGATCAAGTTCGAGCGAGCCAAAGTGATGCTGCTCGATCAGCGGCTTTTGCCCCAGGAAGTTGTCTGGCTTGATGCGACAGCGCTCATAGATATGTGCATGAGCATCTCGGACATGGTGGTGCGCGGCGCGCCTTCAATCGGCGTGGCTGCGGCTTTTGGATTGGCGTGCGAGGCGGTGAGACTGGCGCAGTATAGTTTGTCGGCCCAGGAGTTTCTAGAAAAGCTCGCCGCAGCCAGATCAATGTTGCAGGCCACGCGCCCTACGGCTGTGAATTTGCGCTGGGGAACTGATGAGATATTCAACTATATAGATCGTCAAATAGCTGAGATGAAAGTTGCCGATCGATGCGTACTGCCGCAAGTAGCACAAGCAGCGATCGAATTGGCGCAGCGAATTTTGCACGAGCATGTAGCGGCAAACAAGCAGCTGAGCGAGTTTGGCGCCGAACTGGTGCCTGAGAATGCGGCGATCATTACCCACTGCAATGCCGGGCCTCTGGCCACGTGCGGTTGGGGCACGGCGCTGGGAGTGGTGCGGGCGGCAGCTTTGCAGGGCAAGCAGCCGCACGTTTACGTCGACGAGACGCGACCGCGAAATCAAGGCGCCAAGCTGACCATGTGGGAGTTGCTGCAAGATCGAATTGCCGCCACGTTGATCTGTGACTCGATGTCCGGTCACGTGATGAGTAAAAACAAGATTGACCTGGTCGTCGTAGGAGCCGATCGAATCGCCACCAATGGGGATACCGCCAACAAAATCGGCACCTACAACCTGGCAGTGGTGGCCAACTACCACCGTGTTCCTTTTTATATAGCGGCTCCCCTTTCAACCATCGACCCTCAGATCAAATCCGGCAAGGAAATACCTATAGAGGAACGTGATCGGTTGGAAATCACCACATATTGTGGAGCACCAACCACAGTCGAGGGCGCTCGCGTTTATAACCCGGCCTTTGATGTCACACCCGCGGATTTAATCTCCGGCATCGTCACGGAAATGGGTGTGTTGAGGGCCCCTTACGACCGATCGATCCCGGAAGCTCTAGCCCGACAAAAAACGAGTCTAAAAATAGGCTAAAAACCTTCTCCTGACAGCGTTTACGGATACTGCTATAACCTGTAGGTTTGGCGCAGTGCCGGAATGTGGCATATTTACAGGTCACGGCAGCTGTTTTGCCATGTCATGGAAATGTCATACATAGGATCAAACATAACACCAGCAAGCGATTACGGCATCACTTATAACCTATAGGTTGGGCGTGACCGCAATTTGCCACATTTCCACAAAGTTTAAAAGTGTCAAAAAGCCCAAAATTAGTGCGTTTCTGTTGGTGAAATTACGAAAAATCAGTTGACAACGGGAGATTAAATCCAGATAATTGCGTCACTTGAAGGACCTGCCTTCTACAAGGACCATACCTCTCCATCGAGCCCTAATAAGGCATTCGCGGGAACGGTAGCGTTGGCTTGGGACCACATAAAATATTGTGATACTAAGTCTAGTGCCATAAGTGAAAAAATTGTTCCGTTGCCCTCGCAGCTGGAGCGCCAAAAGAAGAAACGCAGCCAGGTTTACTCCAGCGTTACTTCAGTTTTGTTCTGCACCCAAAACCCAGAAGGACTTAGCAAAATGCATCTTTCGAGAAAATCGAGAAAACGTGGAGCCACCCTCTCCATCGTCGCCGTCGTAGCCTTAGTGGTAGTGATGATCGGTCTATGCTGCTTCTTCCTCGCCAAAATGATTGGCGGTGCCCGCGAGCTGCAAAACGCCACTGACTCAGGCAACCTCAACGTCGCCAAGCAAGCCCTGCGCAGCCCGACCGTGAAAATCTTCGCTTCCAGCGGCAATGATTTGAGCGGACCAAGACTGGCAGAAGCACAAGCTAACTTCCTTCCGCAAAAGGATCCGGCCACCGGTCAGATCGATCTTTTCGTCTTCAATAAGCTAATCGGTCAAGCGATGCTTGTCGGCATCAACGCCGCCAGCGACAACTACGGCTACGGACCGCCCAGCCCTACAGGCATTGCCAACGCCAAGTCTTTGATCAACCTTCTGTCCGATCCTACAGACGGAATAGGCACCATCCTCGCCAACAAACTGAAAACAGACTCAGCTGTTGATAATAACTTCCTCAACCTCGCCAATCTGTTCCCGATGCGGATGCTCAATCCTACTAACGGCAACATTCCCAGCACAATCGCGGCGGATAAAGATGTCTCCTTCCTCGTGCCCAGCACTGCCACCAACCTGGTCGTCAATCCGCTCACGATCCCGGCGGAATTCAACGCCATCGATCCCGGCTTTCTGGCCAGCACTACCGTCTCGCAAGCAGGCGGCACCTACTTCAAAGGTTACAGCCTGATCGACATTCCGACCGTCACCGACCCTAGCGCCTACCCTTTGATGGGCGTTCCTCTTCGCCCGATGGACAAGCCACACTTGGTGACGTTGAGCAACTTCACTCAACTGCACACATCGCCGTTGCCAGCTCCCAGTTCACAACCGGCAGCCAGCCGCGTTCCACCAAACTCTTTCAAATCCGCAGGCATCTCGCCTGAAGTCAAATCCGCTCAGTTGCTGCGCCTGTTCTCCTGCTCGATTGCAGGATCGGTAAACGTCAGCGGGCAGTATCCGCCCTCCATCCCCTGCGGCTACATCGTCGTCGCCAATGGCGCCGGCAGCACGCCGAACTCAGGCGGCGGAGCAGTCAACGTCAACGCCACAGCCGCCGGCATGACTGCCGCAGGCTACGCGGGTGGCAATGGCGATATCTTCAGCGACGTCTTAATGTACAGCACAGTCTTTGTCACCTCCAACGGTGCAATGTCGGAAAACGCTTCTGCCATCAGCAATATCCAACAATGGAAATCGGCCCATCCCGGACAGAGCGTTCCTGCCAATCTGGCCAATGCGCTCGATGGCCCCACGCCCAAACAAGGTTATGCCGACGGCATCGACCCCAATGAAACGCCAGCCGCATGCACCAACTACACATCGGCCCCCGGCGATCCCACCAGCAATCCCACCTGTGTCAGCCACCTCGATTCAATGGCCTCCGTTTACGGCACCAGCATGCCTGGCGGCGGCAACGGCGGCACGCTCACCGGTCTGATGTCGATTGAAGCCGAGAAAGCCGGCGTAATCGACCCGCGTCCCAGCGGTGGTCCAGCGCAAGTGTCCGGCATGAACAACATCTGCACCGGTATGAAGTCGTTCAACCTGGCCGGACTGAGTTCCAGCGCTCCTGTCACCTTCGGTCAACCAGCCACGATCGCCAACCTGCTCGGCGACTTCGAAAGCTATTCACCGACTACTGTGCCCAGCACACAGATCTACAACAACATCGTCACCAAGCTGATCCAGATGCGTCCAGCCTCCAGCGGAAGCGATATCAGCGCCGTGCTCAACAATCCGCTGCCAATGGGCGCCATCCGCTACATCTGGGTCGACCTCAACGGCCAATTCCAATATACCGACTCCAGCGGCTTGCCGTCGTGGATCAATGCCAGCAACATCCAGCCAGACGGCTCGACCATCTCTGCTATCGCCAACACCGCAGATCTCAATCGCGTGTTCGTCAACATTGAAGGCGAGCAAGGCTTCCCCAGCCCGTGGGACTGCCCTGGTGGACCAGCCAGCCAGACCAACTCGGCTGTTTGGACCAAGTCTTCCGGCTACAACTGCCTGCAAGGCATCCTGCGCTTCTCCAACTGCACCACCGACGGTGGCGGTGCCTGGCGCTGCCCCTGCTAGGAAGTAGCAACTACGCGAAGAGCGAACGGCAATGAAGGTGAAAGCAACCGTATTTGCAGCTGTGATAGCAGCAAGCGTTCTTCAGATGGCTGCGCAAGCTAAACAACCGATCGCCGGTCCACGGCCTTTCAGGCCAGCTTCAGCAGACCAGGAGTTTCATTCAGAGAAACTGACTGCGCCGGTGGCATTGCCGGGAGTGCCGCCCTACACAGGACGCGCCACTTTCATCAGCGGCTTGCGCTATCCTCACGACAGCACCGGACAGCGCATCGGCATGACCTTCGGCTGCACCGAAGATCAAGAACAGGTGATGGACTGGTATCGCGGTTCGCTGAAGATGTACAACTGGGTGGTGCTGCCATCGACCTCCGATGCCAATTTGATCGCCGCTCATCTTGCCGGCAACTCGCTGAGCGTGCGCGTCAGCCGCAGCACATCGCGCAGCTACCGAAGCGAAGTGGTGATCTCCTACAAGTTCGCCAAGTGAGGCTCTGAACGACGTATCGTTAAGCGAGCCTGGAGGCTTCGAACAAACTCAGTCGCCGGTGGGAATGACTCCGGCACCTTCGATCATCAGTATCACAGTTTTCTCCGGTGCCCGGGTGCGATGCATCACCCCGCGCGGAACGGTGAAACCCTGACGCGGCAACAATTCTATCGTCTCGTCATCTTCCAGGTCGATGATAAAACGTCCATCAATGACATAAAAGAACTCGTCTTCGTTGTCGTGCTTATGCCAGTGAAATTCGCCTTCCATGATGCCCAGACGGACCACGCAATCGTTCACCTTGCACAGCGTCTGGTTGTACCAGGGATCTTTGCACTGAGTGATCAAAACGGCAATGTCCACCAGCTCAAGCGGCTTGAACCGCTCGTCCATGTTGATGGAATATGGAGTCCTCTCGCCCATGGTTACCTCGTAAATGACTGGTCCATTTTAAACAGCTTTGCCGCTGCCTGCATTAAGCCCAGCAGTGCCAAGCCGGATGATGCACCATATTCAGTGCCATGTTTCACAGCCGACTCCTGCCTCGGGCAAGCAGTTGCTCCAATATCGAGTCGCGAGCCAGCGCAGCACAGCACAGCACACATAGAAATCAAAGCACACGAAGCAAGCGCGGCGAGGAAGCCTGCCCTGAGCGAAGCGCGCGGAGTCGGAATGGGCCGTGCGCAGCAAAGCGTACGGTACGCGCGGAGGCTGCAGCCGTAGGCGAAGCCGGAGCGCCTATAAAAAATCCGCCTATAAAAGAGAGTAAAATTGGGTAGGCTCTCTTTCCGGACAGGTCGATGCGTCAGCACAGACATCTGCAAATCATCGCCGCTATCATCATCGCCTTGTCGGCCACTGTAGCCGGTCAGGCGGCGGTGGAACGATCGGCAAATGCTGATAATATCGCGCAGATTCAAGAGCAGCTGGAGAGGAACCACGAGCAGCCGGTGACTGATGCGATGGTGGCGGAGATCCAGAGAGCACTGGAAGGCGATCCGCAAAACATGGTTGCGCACATGACCTTGGCGCAATGCTACGACCGTCTCGCCATGCCGGACATGGCCAACGATGAGTATGCGCTTGCCGTCAAATTCTCGCCTGACGATCCGCACGCGCTAGTGGAGTTTGTCAAAGCCCAAATTAAGACTGGCCATCCGCAAGTGGCGATGAAGCTGCTTGAGGCAGCCAGCAAGCGGTTTCCCCAAGATCCGGAGGTGATGTTCTGGTACGCCAATTATCTTGCCACCACCAATAGAACCAGCGAGGCTTCCGCTCTCTACAATATTGCTCTGAAACACAACGCCAAGATCCTCGGACTGGCATCAGCACTCGGGCAGCTGCGGCTGGATGAGGGGCGATACGGAGACGCCAATCAACTGGCCAATCAGGATTTGGCGTTGGACAAAAACTTTATCCTGGCCTACAGGGTCAAAGGCTTCGCCCTGGCCAATCTGTCACGTTGGAGTGAAGCGCAGGCACCACTGCACCTGGCCTACGAGCAGCAGCCATTCAAAGGTGGAGTGGCGAAGATGTACGCCAAAGCCTGCAGCTGGGGTGGTGACTATCACAGCGCTCTGGAGCCGGCCCTGGTCGATCTGGCTATTACTGCTTCGCTGGATGCCAACAATTTGGAGCAGAAAGCCGCTGTGCTCGACATTATTCGCAAGCTGCCGCGTGATTTTTCCACCGCCAAAATCGGCATAGTCAGCGTCAACCTGGACAAAACCTTGCACAATCCAGCCTTTCACTTCGCTCTGGGAGACGTGCTCGACCACGCCGGTATGCATGATGCGGCAATCGAGCAATATGACAAAGGATTGCAAATCGCTCCCGATTACTCCCGAGCAATATTTCGCCTGGGCAAAGACATGGAGCTGTACAAGCAACAATACAAGGAAGCCTTATTCTGTTATTCGAAAGCCCATCAGCTTTCTCCTGGCGATCCGGAGATCACTGCCTACTACGCCCGCTTGAATCAGCGCCTGCAGACACGCCAAGAAGATATAGCCTGGAGGTTGAAAGATTGGATTTCCCGCATGCATCAGTAGACTGAGAAAGGAGATTGAATGAAAACGCGCGCCCTGCCAACAGTTCTTGCCCTGATCACCGGTCTGGCATTGGCTTCGATCGGCCCGCAGCAGGCGCAGTCAAACCAACCCTCCAATCCTGCGGCGGCCGCACCAACTCCGGCACCGGCCGCCAAGGCCGCAGCCAATTCCGCCGCTTCTGCAGCAGGGCAAGATGATCCGAAGACAAGACACCGAAAATGGCGCTATCAGCCGCAGACGAAGACGGTGCAGATTACCGGTGAGGTGGTCGACTCATGGTGCTATGCCTCGCAGGTGATGGGTCCTGGTCGGGGCGAGAGGCACAAAGCCTGCGGGCTCGCATGCGCGCATGGCGGAGTCACAATTGGTCTGGTCGACGATCAAGGGACACTATATATCTGTGCCAAGCACAAGGCCTACACGGGCTGCAAGGAGTTGCTTACACCGTACATGGCTAAGCGCGTCAAGGTTTCAGGCTGGCTTGCTCAAAAAGGCGGGTGCAACGTCTTGAAAATTGCTTCGGTAGAGGAAGTGAAATCCACAGCACCAACTGCGGCAGCCGCATCCTCACCTGAGCCCACTAGTAAGGCAGTCGACAAACCACCGGTGGCAAGAAAATGATCCAAACCCAGAAGGCACGGAGCCTTCGCAGCCGCAGCGTAATCTGCGGCTGCAAAATCTCGGCTGTGGGAAAATAATTGAGCGTGCGTTGAGCGAGGCTGGAAAATGAAAATAAAACAACTGTTGATTGGCTCTGCCATCTGTTCGCTTACATTGACCGCAGGCGCTGGAGTGGGAGCGATTGCCGCCTCGACCGAAGGCAAAGTTTCGCCCGGCTCATTGGCACCGGGTATGGTATCGAACAGCAAAGCCACCAATGTTCTGCTGAACATGAATGCGCTGCACCGTCTTGATTTCATCGTCAAGGGCAAAAGCTGCGCCTCCTGCCTTTTCAAAATGCAAAAGCGGCTGGAAGCATTGCTCGGAGTGGCCAAGGTGGGGATAATGCTGCGCAAGCCCTTTGCGGGAGTTGTGATTTTTGATTCGACCAAAGTGGATCAAGCGAAAATTTTGCAGGTAGCACACGGCGACGAGGCGTCAATCTCCTTCGTTCAGGTCGAAGAAGCGCCAATTGCCAAGATTCCGCTGATCCTGATTCCACATCATGCCACCGATGCCAATCAAGGCACCGCCAACAATTAGGGCAACTGTCCGACAACCGGTTCAGTGGAAAAGGCTTCGAACTGTTGAGTGGCTGGGCCGCCAAAGGGCACCGGAATCGGCAAAGTGCAGAGAATCCAGGTCCGTGCGGTGATCGTTCCATCGCCGTTATCGAGTACGGTGAGGTTGACCTTTTTCACCATGCTGTTGTCCTGATATTTGTTGTAGGCGTTTTGCGCCGCTTGCGTTTGTTGCGGGCTGGTGGGACTGCCGGAAGGCTGGTCAGCAGCCGCTCTAGCACATTGTTTAGCCAGACTATCATTGGCTGTCTGCGACATCACGAGTGCGGCAATATCAATCAAAATAAACAACACGGGAATGATGAAAATAAGACCGGCGGCGGTCTCCACAATGCCGCTGCCACAATTTCTCTTTCGCCTCGAATTCCTCGAATTCATGGTCGCACCCCTCATAGACTAACTGGGTTGGTCACTTCAGTCCTTTTTCTTCCAGCGGCCGAACGGTCGTGTACTGGAAGGTGATCGGATTAGCGGCCATGAACGGCACTTGAAACATCGGAGTGACAGTGACCTGTGTAGTGACTAAACAAAAGTCGTTCTTGCCGTCGGGCGGGACATCGTTGTCCGGTGGATAGTTTGGATCGACAACCGTGTTTATTGGTATGGGCGAACGACAGAATTTTCCCAGCCCGCTATTGGCCCATTGCTGAACGACGAAATCAGCTGCGGCTTGAGCGGCGGTGTTGGTTGGGCCGGGATAGGTCGGTCCGGTGCAAGCAGCCTCACGTACGGCGAGGTGATTGGCATACCAACCGCAGGCGTATGCCAGCCCTATCTGCATGAAGTCGATACAGGGAAGTAAGATCACGCAGAGCAAAACAAACACGGCCGGTCCGAACTCCACAGTGTTCGTGCCCCCTCTCGCCTTACGATAAAACTTCATCGCGACCACCTAGCTTTGTTTGAAATTCTGGATTCGCACAGACTGGCCACCAAAGGCGGCGCCCCACCCTTAGTAATAGTTCGTCGGAGATACAGGTAAACAATTATAAAGGCATTTTCATTATACCCATCACAGTTTTCCCTAAGCGCCAGAACGCGCCATTGAGATATAGTTTTTAATTGAAACCAATTGCCACGGGCGCAAACCCTTGACTATTCAACCGGCGAGGACCAATGCTCTCTGATGAGCCGGTAGTAATTAGCAAAAAATAATGTCTTTGAGGAAACCGAGTGAAAAAAGTGTCGACGAGAAAAACGGCATTTCTGGTTGTTCTGGCGACCACGCTCGCTTTGCAGATCAACTATTCACAGGTTTCAGCCGCCAGTGCCTTACCATCACAAACCGCTCTGGCTCGAGTCGAGGCAAACCTGAACAAAGGCGTAAAGCCGACTGAGAAAGATTTCGACGAACTCGGTCAAATTGTCGCCGCCGAGCCGAACAACTTTCAAGCGCATTTGATTCTGGGAATGGCTTACGAAGCCATGGGGTTACCCGAACAGTCGTTAGAGCAGTACAAAATCGCGATCAATCTGGCGCCCAACGATCCACGTCCTCTGGTCGATCTGTTGAAGCAGCGCATTCGCACCAAACAAACAGAAAATATTTCGGTGTTGATCGCCGCCGCCAGATCGAAGTTTCCCGGCGACGCCGACGTCATGTTTCTTTCTGGATACGATGCTCTCAACCGCAATGCCATCCCCACAGCCGAGGCTTATCTCAGTCAGGCTTACAGGATCAACCCGCACATTCCCTTTCTCAAGTCCAGTTGGGGCGAGACAAAGTTGTATGAGCGCAACTGGCCCCTGGCTTACAAACTTGCAGCAGAAGAGATCAAAGAGAATCCCAACAACCCCAAAGCTTACATGGTTGCCGGTCTGGCGCTGGCACACATGCAGCGTTTCGATCAGGCATGCGACATGCTCGGCAAAGCCTGTATTGCCATGCCCGATCGCTCAGATCTGACAGAAAAGCTGGCGCGGCTGTCTGTGTGGTCGGGAAGATATAAAGATGCCATTGCACCGGCCTGTCTGTATCTGGCTATAAAAGCCAATCCGCATGTCGAAGACGAATCGATGCACTGGTTATTGCTCGACTGCTTGCGCCACACCCAAAAGGACCAAGCGATGGCAACAATTAACGAGATTTCCGAGAAATTTGAACCGGCGGTGAACAACCCTTACTTCCACAACACCGTCGGAGAAGTGCTTAAAGAAGAAGGTTGGCAGGACGCGGCCACCGCACAGTTTAAAACTGCAGTCAAACTGATGCCGTCGTTCGGGCGCGCCGATTTCAACTTGGCGATCGAGTACGAGAACTATGTGCACGACTATACGAAAGCGCTCGAGTATTACAAGAAGGCGCAGGTGGCCGGCGTCGGTACAAATTCGCCGGCGGTCGATTACGCCAATCGGCTCGAAGACAGGCTCGCACATGCCAAGTCGGATGTTGCTTGGCGGCTCAAAGATCTGCTCACCGCTCCGAAGCAGCCATAAGCGAGTGCACCATATTTGGTGCCATATCGGCACCAAACCAATGCCCTCGACCGGTGGCGAAAAACGTCAGCGCAACAGCACCGATCTGCAAACGCACCGGCTAGACGGCGGTTATTTTTAAGATCTGAGCGTGAGGCAACAGATATACTGTATGGAACCGCTATGCGTAGCATGGCCAGGGCATTGAAGGCACGAACGGAGCCGGTCCCGACCGCCGGGTTCTCAGCGTCGAATCAAGAGGAAAACATGACGGACGACAAGAAGCGGAAAGCCGAAGAGGCAGCTGCCGACAAGCAGCAGCTGCAGGAGAGAATTTTGCGTGGGGTGCGTCCTGACACCAGCGAGGCTACCGGCAAATGGGTGGTAGATCTTAAAAGCGGCGCTGACGCGGGCAAGATCGAAGTGCCGCTGCAGTTCGACGAGAAAACCGCCGGGAAATTTCCCGACGATATGCGCAGCTGGGTCGACAAGATGTTCGACGAGTTCCAGCGTTATCTGGTGGAATACAACAAATTCCAGCGCGATCCCGACATGCTGATCCACTCTGAGCGTCCTGACTTCGTCAAAGCCACGGTCCAGGGGTCGACAAAATACCGCAACAATCAACAGGCGCCGGCTTATTTCCAGGGTCATCTTTACTCTACGCATTGGGCGCTGTTGATTCGTGGCGAAGAACTGGCGGTCAAAGGCTGGATCGTGCCTGTCGATTACCTGATCGGTTTCGACACCCGCGAAGAGGATTTCGCCCCTTTTTTCACCATGAAAGCTGCCAACAACAGCAAGGGCATATGTATCTGGCACGTTGATGCAGTGCCAATCTCCTATGAAGCAATCAACGCCATTTCCAAGGCGCTTTTTTCCGCCCTCGTGCGCGCTACCCGCGACGAGTTCAAAGAAGGCGAACAGTTCCGGCTGGCAGCGGAGGAAGTGCAGGAAGCTTCGAAAATGGATACCGAGCAATTCATTCAACGCTACACCATCCCGCCCGGCAGCTTGAATGCGCAGTTCCTGCACCAGGCGCAACCGCCTGCTCTACCGCCGGTTGCGCCCCAGCAAGCGATGCAGGGTTCGCCCCAGTCGCCATATCCCGGCTTCAGCTCACCGATGCAATCGGCTCAACTGCCACAGATTCCCTCCCTGCAGCAACCACAGGCTCCCTATCAGGCGCCGCCGCAGCAGCCCTCTCCACAGCCACCCCAGCCGCCCTTCCAGCAGCCTCCACAGCCACCTTTCCAACAACCGCAGCAGCCACCGCAGCCGCAGCCGTCGCCCTTCCAGCAACTACAGCCGCCGCTGCCGGCGCCTGCCTCCCAAAATGTCTCGTTCAGTCAACCGGCTGCGGATCCGTCGCACCAAGATATGCTGTTTCAAGCGTTGGAGGAGAACTACAAAGCGGTGGTGACTGCCTCTCAAACCGCTAGCCATACTCTCACCACACAAATGGACATGCTCAATAAAATCGGTGTGGCAGCCATGCACGCTCAGAACATGGAAGCGGTGATGCAGGTGATGAGGAGAACCAATTCATTGCGCCTGTTTCGAGATAAAATTGACGGGTTTATTGAGGAACTCGACGCGATTAAGTCATCAAAGTGACACCAGGTTTGGTTGAACCGATTTTGGTGCATGTTGATATAGCCCCCATAGGTTCCGCGGGCGCAGTGCGCGATATCGATTCGAGCGTTAGGCTATGTCTGCCAATAAGAAAGCTTGCATAACCTGCAGCCAGGAGTTCACTGGCGACGACGCTGTCTGTCCGAAAGACGGCACCATTCTCACCCCGTTGATGCAAGACCGGTATCTGGGAACTGTCCTTGCCGGTCGCTATGAAATCATCGAAGTGATAGGCGGTGGTGGCATGGGCCTGGTTTACAAGGCGCGCCACAACATGATGAACCGCATTGTCGCCATCAAAATGTTGCACAGCCACCTGACAAATAGCGCTGAGGCGCTGAAGCGCTTTCAGTTGGAGGCGCAAGCAGCCAGTTGCCTGAGCGTACCGAGCATTCTCACCATTTTCGATTTCGGCGTCAGCGAGGAAGGACAGCCGTATATGGTGATGGACTACCTCGAGGGCACCAGTCTGGCCGATGTGCTTGAGGCCGAAGGCCGGCTGCCGATTCTGCGCAGCCTCGGCATTTTCATTCAAGCATGTGCCGGATTGGCGCATGCTCATCAGAAAGGGGTGATTCACCGAGATCTCAAACCCAGCAATATCATGCTGGTCAACTACGCCGACGACCAGGCCGATTTTGTCAAAATCGTCGACTTTGGCATCGCCAAACTGCTCAATCGCACCGGCGACGACGCCGCAGCTAATTTGACCCGCACAGGAGAGGTCTACGGCAGCCCTCTCTACATGAGCCCCGAGCAGTGCCGCGGACAAGAGCTCGATGCGCGCTCCGACCTTTATTCATTCGGATGCGTCATGTACAAAACAGTGACGGGGCAGCCGGTTTTCACAGGCTCCGAGATGATCGAGCTCTTGTTCAAACAGGTTTCGGAAATGCCGAGACATTTCGCCGATGCTTGCCCGGACGAAGAGCTGCCAGCCGAATTCGAGGCTATCGTTTTCAAATCGATCGCCAAAACTCCTAACAACCGCTATGAGTCCATGGCCGAACTCAAAGATGTGCTCGAAGCATACAAGCGCAAATTGGAAGGAGCAGATGGAGATCAGCCCGGCGCACCAAATGCGGTGCAAGGGGCATCGGCTCTGGCCTCCGGTGTGGGCAGACTGCCTCGCGTCACCGGACCGTTAGCTAACGCCATGGCTCACAAACATGCGCCCGCCGCCCAGGCTCTTGGCACCGTTGATCATGCCGCTCCCGCCCCTCAGCCCGCAGCAGCCCAGTCCGCGGCCGCCTCAGCAACACGTCAGTCTGCCTCTCATGCCCAGCCCCCGAGCACACCAGCAGCGGTGGCAGCGACGGCAGCTTCTTCGGCAGCAGCGGCAGCAATGGCGATCAAGAAAGAGTCATCGGGAACGTTCCCACCGGTGCAAGATCCGCAACCTGAGAAGCCGAACGAGAAGGAGGATCCTAAGCGCGCCGCTACAAACGAGAACGAGCGTGCCTCGAGTCAGACTCCTGTGATGTTGCGTGAACAAAAAGGCGGACTGAAGCAAACCGCGAACGCCAAGCCAGATTGGGTATTGATGAGCATCATGCACAATCCGGTGATCCTGGCGGCAGTGGTGGTTTTGGTGATCGCCACCGCAGCGGTAGCGTTTCTCGCATTGCGAGGCAAGACACCACTGACGCTGAACGGCGGCAACCAGGCGGTCGAGCCGCGCGATGTCTCGTCGCTTGAAACCCTGGCCGAGCTTGCAATGAAAGCAAACGATCCGGCGCAGGCGATCGAGCAGTACAAGCATGCTCAGCAGATCGAGCAAGCTGCCGCCGGCGAAAACAATCCGATCATGGCGAAACTATCGGACAAGCTGGCTCAGGCATACATACAAACTGAAGACTACAAGAGCGCCGAAACTCAAATCTCCAAATCCGTGGCGATCAGGGAGAAGCTCAACGACGAGACTCTGGCGATGGCGGAAAGCCTGACTATAAGAGGCGACGTTTATAGCCACCAGGGCTTGAACAGTCAGGCAGAACCCGACCTGCGCAAAGCGCTGGCGATCGAGCAAAAACTAGGCACGCCTGACCCACGAACCAAGAAGCTGCTCGATAAAGTGGCGGGCGAAACTAAAACGACAACTACGACTGGCACGCCAACCACCACGACTACCACTTCTACCCCTGCAACGACTGTGACCTCGACGCAAACCAGCGCCGAGCAGCCGGCCACCACGACAGGTACCGGCACTGAAACCGCCACGCAGGGTGCCAAACCATTGCCGGGCAAGACGATCACACCTGCCGGCACTCCACCGTCAACAGCTAAGCCGGAGACGGCCGTCAAACAGCCGCCGCAAACCACAGTCAAGACTACTTCGCCGAGCAAGCCATCATCAGCGACCGAAAAACCGGCGGCTCAACACAAAGTTCGACCGCCTCACCACGCTGCCCGCCCCACGAGCGAACCCATACATCCAGCCCATCGTCACGCATACAGCAGCTACGGCAACTAACTTTCTTCAGCACCGGTTTGGCGCTGAAGTTGTGAACAAGGCGGTGTGCTATAACGCTAGCCCTCCAGGCTCTAAAGCTTGCGCAGCAAGTAAACGCACAACGCTAGCTGCAAGGCCGACACGGTGCGAGCAATGCGCTTGTCACCGCCGATGACACCGACACCTCGCGTCCAGAAGTGCGCCCAAGTCTGAGGACTGGCGGCCAGGAACGCGCTGTCCAGCACTCCCCAGCCAAGCAGCAGCTTGATCAAAATTTTCATTGGCACGGTCCTCGCAACGACAACAGGTCCGCCATTATACGCGTCAAGGCGCGTTATTGGGCGCTTGCAACGTGTTGAAATCCGTGGCGTGCAGAATCATATTGCTGAATTGAGCGTTGAGATTGTCGAGTTCCTGTTTAGACATATTCTCTTGCACACCGGCGTAAAGCCGCTTGGAGAAGACAATGTGCTCTTGCAATACGTTAAGCAGGTTGCGTAAATACTCGTCGTAGTTCGGTTCATCGACGTGCACTTCAACGAGCTGCCCAATTTCCTCTTGCACCTTCATGTGGTCTTTCTGTGCTTCAGCGAAAAGAGCGCGAAGCTCAGCACTGCCGCCGGTAATATTGTTGAGCAGCAGCAACGATTGTTTCTTCAGATGTCCCATGATTGCGTCACAAACTTCCTTAACGCGGTCGAACACGTGTTCTCTTGTCCAGACTTCGTAATTTTTCGTCAACTCAGCCAGTTTGTTCTCGATGTCGGTTTCTTCTTCCGCAAAATAGTCAAAGATGTTCATACTCACAGCCTCTTGTCTCATTGGAGGTTGGGACGCATTCCGCTGTGTTAGGTTCCGGCCGGCCGTTAAAGATGGCCGTCTGCTCAGGCACGATTGGGCAAAAAACTTTATTCTGAAATCATGCCGTAAGCGGCAAGGAGCCGGTGCAGCCACAACGACAAACACGCGGAAGGCAAAACCGAGCAGCGCTTAGGAAGCACCGTCCAGCTTGAGTAAAGCAGTTCACAAACCATGGCGATCCACCATCTTGAACTAGGACAGAAAGCGCATCTGGCTGACAAGGCGCCGCTTAAGGTGGCTCTTGTTAGTTGTGGGTTGGGGAACGTCAATCGCGGTTTCGAGGTCTCCACCGACCGCTGGTATCAGGTCCTGAAAACCCATCCCGGCCTGGACGTACGGCTTTTCACCGGCGGTAAGCATCCCGGTGGCAACATGGTGCTTAACATTCCGCGAGACTGGGTGATGATGTCACCTCTGGCGCTGTTCAAGCCGCTCAACCGCCGGCGTTATTGGGAATTTTGTTACGGAGTCGAACAGATCAGCTACGGCTTGTTCTTTTGGCCGGACCTGGTCAAATTCCAGCCCGACGTCGTCTGGACCAAGGAAGTGCCTTTCGGCTATTTTCTGCATATCTATCGAGCAGCATTAGGCATGTCGTTCAAAACAATCTTCGCTAATGGTGGCGGCTTCCGTCCACGGACGTACAAAGATTTCGATTTTATTCAGCACCTCACCCAGGAATCATACGAAGAAGCTCTTGCTTACGGGATTCCAGCAGGCAAGATGAACACGCTGACCAATTCTATTCTCTTTCATGAAACGGCCGATTCACGCGAAACGATCAGAAGCGACCTCGGTTTCTCAAACGATGATTGCGTCGTCATCTGCGTGGCTGCGTGGAACGCCTATCACAAACGAATAAATTATCTGATCGATGAGATCGCCCTTCTCAACGATCCATCGGTGAAGTTAGTGTTGTGCGGACATCCCGACGCAGAAACCGGTTCGCTCAAGCAGCAGGCGCGGCACAAGTTGGCAGACCGGATCAAATGGCTGACCCTGAGCGAGGCCCAAGTGCACCGCGCCATGAAAGGAGCGGATATTTTCGTCTTGCCCAGCACAAGAGAATGCCTGGGAAATTCCATTGCCGAAGCGGTGATGGCTGGATTGCCGGTGATCGTGCACCCTACCACTGCCAGTCGCTTCATCTTCGGCACAGACGAAAGCGAGTGGTTTACGGACCTTTCAACACCAGGCGATCTGGCTGCGCGCCTGCAAGAACTGCGACACGATCGAGAGTGCCGCCAGAGAATCCTGCTGGCCAGGCCGCGTGCTTGCCAGCTGTTCGCACCGGAGGCTCTGGTGCCGCGGTTCTACGACATGGCTGCCGGCTTGAGCTGTGATCCAGGCGATGCACGGCGTCGCCCTGACTTGGAGCGATCGGACAGGCGGGAAAATATTGGTACTACCGGTAGTGCAAACGGCGCCGATGTCTGAAGGCAAAAGCGATCTGCTGCTGATCCCGTTGACGCCCAAACAATTCGCCAGCACCATCGCCGGTTTACAACTGATCCTGCTTTTAGCGGCTCTGGATCAAACGATCATCACCACGGCAATGCCTCGAATCGTCGCAGAATTAGGCGGCTTCAACCGCTATGCCTGGGCCACCACAGCTTACTTGCTCACCTCGACTATCGCCGTGCCGATTTTCGGCAAGCTCTCCGACAACTATGGGCGCAAGCCATTATTGTTGGCCGGAGTAGCTTTGTTTATTCTCGCCTCATTCTTCTGCGGCGCTGCAGGCTGGCTGCCCCTGCCACAGCTCGACGGCATGAATCAGCTGATTGTTGCCCGGGCGCTCCAGGGTCTGGGCGGTGGCATCATGCTGGGCTTGATCTTCACGGTGATCGCCGACATTCTCGCACCGGCGGATCGTGGGCGCTACCAGGGGCATTTCGCCGCCGTCTTCGCTCTAGCATCAGTTGTCGGGCCAACCTTAGGTGGCTGGATCGCCGACAAGCTAACCTGGCGCTGGTTGTTTTTTATCAACTTGCCGGTGGGCGTGCTGGCCATGATCGTTCTCTATCTCGCCTTTCCGTCGGTCAAACTAAGTTCCGCAAAAGAAAAAATCGACTGGCCAGGTATCACCGTATTTAGTGCCACGTTGGTGCCGCTTCTATTGGCGCTAAGCTGGATGGCGGAGTACGGCTGGACAGGATTGCCGGTGGTGTTGTCGCTTCTGGTCGCTGCCGCCATGGGCTTCGTCTTTATCGCGGTGGAACTAAAGGCGAAAAATCCACTCATGCCGCTGATCCTCTTTACTCAACCGCTGTTGGCGATCTCCTCATTTTCGCTGTTCGTCACAGGCATAGGCATGTTCGGCTCCGTGCTTTTGATCCCGCTCTTTCTTCAATCCGTCATCGGCGTTTCCGCGGCCGTTTCCGGCGCGCTGCTCACGCCTTTGATTCTCACGGTTGCAGTCACCAGCGTCATCAGCGGCGTAATATTATCCAAGACGAAACTCTACAAGTCGTTGATCCTTTTCTCCTTGCTTTTTATGACCGTTGGTGTGTTCCACCTGGCCAGGATCGATGCCACCTCACCGTTGACTTTGATCATCACTTATATGCTCGTAGTCGGCGCTGGAATGGGGCTGCTCCTACCGGTTTACACGATCGTGATCCAAAACGCGGTGCCCCAGGACAAAGTGGCAACGGTGACTGGATTCAGTCAGTTCTTCCGTTCCATTGGTGGCACCATCGGTGTCGCCGCCTTTGGTTCAGTCATGCTGACGTCGTACAGGCAGAATTTGCACGCTATGCTGGCGGCGAAAGTTTCCCATGATATTCTCAGTCTTTTAGACAACCCTCTCGAGCCGGCAAAACTCAAGGTGCAGCTTGATCTGCTCTTGCAGCAAACGAAAATACCTGAGAGTTCGGCCACACTTTTGCACGACGTGCAAAATGCTCTTGTGGCATCGATTGATGGAGTGTTTATGCTCTATGCCGGGCTTCTGGCGATCACATTGATTCTGACTCTATGGTTGGAAGAACGGCCGCTTCGATCGGCAAGCGATTCCTCCGCTCGTTCAGAAACTGTTTGACCTGCGCGAAGGAGTTTGAAAGCGCCGCGAAGGTATCGCGCGCCTCAGTCCAGTCGCGAATGCCGGCGGCGCGCTCTAGATACATGCCCAGTTTGGCCAGACCTTTGGCCCCGACCGAAGCGCTTGCCCCCTTCAATTCGTGCGCCATGTGTGCCAGTTCCGTCTCTTTGCGCTCGCTGATCGCCTGAGAAATGTCGCGCAGCAATTTATCAGTCGTTTCCGTAAACGTTGCCAGCACATCATCGAGATCGTTGGCGTAAAACTCCTCCAACTCAGCCAGATTAATCGGCTCATCCTGACTGGCGACGGAGTTGGGCACCAGCGAATACTTGCGGGACAGCTCCTGATTGCGCACGACAAACTCTTTTTGCGTCCAGTGGTTGAGCTTGATTTTCAGGACCTGGCGATCGATCGGTTTAGAAATATAGTCATCCATGCCGACGGCGATGCAACGTTCACGATCGCCCACCATAGCCAGCGCGGTGATAGCGATAATCGGAGTGTACGTGCCACGCAGCGCCTCCAGCTTGCGAATCGCCCGGGTCGCTTCAAACCCATCCATTTCTGGCATCTGACAATCCATCAGCACCACAGCGTAGAGATTTTTTTCTACCGCCTGCACCGCTTTTTTGCCGCTGTCCACGACGTCGGCAGCCAGTCCCAGCTGTTGCAGCAAGAGTGTGGCAAGTTTTTGGTTGACCAGATTGTCTTCTGCAAGCAAAACCTTTTTGTTATTCGCTTCAATCATATGCGATCCCTAAAATGTGGCCGGCTCTTCTATTATCGCCAATTTCGTGCTGGAGTGGGTGCCGCCCGGTTACTTGCATCAGTCTGAGAAGCCGGCAGTATGATCAACCATCGTAGTATATTAGTCGACGATACGGTAGGCGCTGACGTTGCCGCCAGACTGCAGATTTACTGAACAGAAACCTTGGTTTGCGGCAGCCAGAGTTCCATCATCTTCTTGAGAGTGGCTATATTCATCGGTTTGGCGATGAAATCATCCATCCCCGCAGCTAGACAATCAGTGCGCGAGCAGTGTCCGGTCAAAGCGACAATTAAGGCGTGCTCGCCGGTATCTTTTTCCCTGTCGCGAATAGCGCGAGTCGCTTCCAATCCATCCATGATCGGCATCTGCACATCCATCAAAATGATCGAGTACTTGCCGGCGTCGATCTTGGCCAGCGCCTCTTTGCCGTTGGTGGCCACTTCGGCACTATAACCCAACTTCTTCAATTGGGTGGTGACCAATCGGCGCATCGATTCGTTGTCTTCAACGACAAGCACGGGCGAGACGACGTCCGTCATGCTCCAGTAAACTCCCCAATGTTTAACCCTGCTGACAGGCAGAATAAGAATATGCGGCAGCACGCTCGCATGATCAGATCATATCAGCTAAGCGCAACGGATATGTTTGGTCGGCGCCTGAGCGACAAAACTGCCGCCGCGATGGCCACTGCCACTGCGAGGCTTCATCCGCGAGCGCATCTTCTCAAGCAGCTCCTGTTTGCGGAGATCAAGCCGCTTACCAAGGGCTGAGAAATCAATGGCGCTGCGTTCTTTTTCTAGATTGCGAAATAGGGAGCGTTCGTGCTCTTCGATATGCTCAGAAAACCGGTCGGCGATGATGGCCAGATTGCAGGCGAATTGGTCGTTGCCTTCATCGGTCTGTTCCAATTCAAGCATTAGCGCCAGAATTAGATATTGCTCTTTGCCATAGCGTTCAATCTGGTCGTGGCTGAGCAGCGGCGACAGAGCCGGATAAAAAACCTGCTGCTCCAAAACGGAATGCACGCGCAGCTCTACGAACAATTCATAGACCAGCTCTGCCCGCATTTCGCCCTCACAGACGTGATCGAGCGTTTTCAGCAGCGACATGATCTGAGCGTGGTGAGTGCATAATGTGTCCATAGCATGACTGGTGCTTGGTAATAGGTCACCCATAGCTTCCACCGACCCCGTTCGCTTAACATCCGTTCATGATGATTGTCGATGACGGCCGGTTAAATGTTCCCAAGGGCAATTAAGCGACGGTTTTGGAAGAACGCGCCCGGGCGGAGATCCAGTTGTTGAGTAGCTCTTTTAACTGATTAAGCATTACCGGCTTGAACATGAAATCGTCCATGCCGGCATCGAGACAACGTTGTTTATCGGGATGGGCGGTCATGGCGATGATTGGTACGCGCACACCTTTGTCGCTCTCAAACTGGCGGATCTGCACAGTTGCTTCAATGCCGTCCATTTTTGGCATCTGGATATCCATCAGCAACAACGAGTAGGCATTCTCATTGGCGATTACTTTCGCCACGGCGTCTTTGCCGTTTTTGGCGCAGTCGACAATGTAGCCGAGCTTGTCCAGCTGCTTAGTGGTGAGGAAACGCAGCGCATCATCGTCTTCGACGATCAGGATCATTTTTTGCTTTGCTTGCTGCATGGTCCCTCATTCACGCATTCGAGCGGAATCGTAAACCAGAACGTCGAGCCATTACCCTCTTCGCTTTGTACGCCCAGGCTGCCAGACATGAGCTTGACCAGGCGTTTGGAAATCGAGAGTCCCAGTCCCACACCGCCATATTTGCGCGTTGAGGAGCCGTCGGCTTGCACAAACGGCGCGAAGATGTGTTCCGTCACCTCTTCGGCAATACCGATGCCGGTGTCGATCACGGAAAAACGAATGAAGGCGACGTTGTCGACCTGGCGGTCGGCGGAGATATCAATCTTGATGCTGCCCTGCTCCGTAAACTTGACGGCGTTTTGCAGCATGTGCTGTAGAACTTGCTTGATGCGGCGTAAATCTCCTTGCAGGCAGCCAGGCACATTGGCATTGACCGATGTGCGCATTTCCAGCCCTTTGCGCCCCATCGCCAACTGCACGGAGCTGGTCACTTCATCGAGGATTTCTTGAGGGGCGAATTTCGTCTGTTCGATGCTGAGCTTGCCTGCCTCTAGACGCGAAAAATCGAGCAGCTCGTTGAGGACTGAGAGCAAGCTCTGCGCCGATTCATAAATGTAGGTAGCCAGTTCGCGCTGCTCTGTTTCCAGCTTCATCCCCATGAGCAGCTCAGTCATGCCCAAAACTCCGCTCATCGGTGTGCGCAACTCATGTGAGATGTTGGAGACGAACTGAGACTTCAATTCAGAAGCTTGAATCGCTTCATCCCTGGCTTCCTTCAGTTGCCTTACCGTCGAGCGCAATTCCTCTTCCGCTCGTTTTCTGGCAGTGATGTCACGGAAAACGGCAGCGCCGCCCTTCAGTTTGCCGTCCATATCGAGGATGGGTTGTGCCTTGGCTGAGAGGAACATACCGTGCGGAGCATCGGCAGTGCGCACGAAAATTTCCAGATCCGTCACCGCTTCTCCGCGGATCGCGCGCGCCAGAGGCAGATCGTTTTTGGGATAGGGAGTGACTCCATCAGGCAAAAACAGTCCATATCGATCGGTTGGGCGAGTTTGAGAGGTGCCGAGAATACCCATGCCGTACAGGCGGATCGCCGCCGGATTGAAGAGCAGCAGCTTGCCTTTGTCATCGACGGCGATCACAGGGTCGCCGATGTTATTGAGAATCAGCTCCAATAGCTCCGCCTGCCCACGCAAATGGCGCTCGGACTGATCTTTCTTAGTGATATCGAAGGCGATCCCGCCGAGCAAAGGGTTGCCTTGAGAGTCTGAGCAGGGATATTTCCAAACCAACCACTCCCGCTCTGAACCATCAGGCAACGTCACTCGCTCGACCGTCTCTTTCGGCTCGCTCTGGCTGAGCACGTCCATGTCGTTGCGCATGATCTGGCCAGCCGCTTCGGGTCCGAGCCAATTCTCGTCAGTCTTGCCGATCACGGCATCGCCCTGCACGGCAAAGGCCAGCTCAAACGCTTCGTTGACGTATAGGTAGCGCCCCTGGTCATCTTTGATGAAACAAACAGCAGGATTTAGGCGCAGAAATTCTTCGAAAAGTCCCGATGTTGCAATTGGAATCGACATGTTCGCCGCCAGGTCAATGTCGAGGGAACCACAGCTCGATCTAGATTTTACAGGAGGAATCGGTATGCGGGGAGCCTGACTATCGAAGTTGTCAGCGCGTTTGTTAGCTTTCATTTTCGGGATTCCCGGATGATAGTGCTCGATGAGGAGTGACAAAAACTGCTCAATACATTGTAGACGAAAATGGTACACACCGGTATTGGATAAAACTCCGTTCGACCAACGTAGTCTTTGAGTGACGTTATCGCAATCGGTTTCTTAACTTTTTTGCCGGGTGAATTTTGCCGCTAGCTGGCTAATTCACGCGATAAATCCCTCGACGGTTTGATGCTGGCAGCGGTGGAGCGATTGACATGGGGCACTAGTTTGAGTGGTCCGACAGCAACGTCATGAGAGATTATGGACCGGCCAGCAATACTGCAGTCTTTGCCGATCACGGCATCGAAGATTCTGGCGCCCTGGCCGATGTCCGATCCGGACCAGATAATGCAATTTTCCAGAATGGCACCGCGGCCAATGCGGCAGTTGTCGCCAATGATGACACGCCCGCGAATCACAGCTGATTCCTCAATGTGGCTGTTTGTGCCAAGCATTAATGTTCCTTCCACCCGGCAACTTTGGGCGATCGTTGAGTGAGCGCCTTCCCAGCCGAAATTGGTACGGACGCCGGGCAAATCCAGGTCCATCAAGCCATCGAGCGCTTCGAAATTGACACGCTTGTAATCGGCTAAAGTGCCGATATCAGACCAATAGCCATATATTTGCACACCCAAAACAGGCAATCCCATTGCCACCAGCCGGGGGAAAAGTTGCCGCCCAAAGCCAAGCTCGCCTTCTAAAGGCATGTATTTGAAGATCTCGGGCTCCAACACATATATGCCTGTCGACGCCAGGTCGGAGATGGCCTCATCCGCGTTCGGTTTTTCTTGAAAGCCGGTGATCAGTGAATCGTCGTCGAGAACGGCCACCCCGAATCGGCTGACGTCGCTCACCTTCTGCAAAGCGATGGTGGCGAGAGCGCCTTTACTTTTGTGTTGCTGGATCACATATGACAGATCAGCATCTGTAACCAAATCACCCATGATCACAAGAAAGGTGTCGCCACCATGAAAATGTGATCGGCAGGCGCGCACTCCGCCTGCGTCGCCGGTCAATTTTGTTTCCGTTTTATACTGGAGATGCACATTGAGATCGCCGCCATCGCCGAAATAGGCAGGCACTTTCTCTGGCAGATGGTGCAGGTTTGAAATGACGTCGCTGACGCCATGCCGCCGTAGCAGGCAGAGGATATGTTCCATCACCGGGCGATTGGCGATCGGCACCAGCGGCTTCGGCTGTTGACGGGTCAGCGGATCAAGCCGAGAACCGACGCCGGCGGCCAGGACCATTGCTTTCATACCATCGATTGCCATGTCGTCACCTGATTTGTAATGTCTAGTAAGCGCTGCGAGCCCGGTGTCAAACCGGGCTCGGGCAATAATTATGCAGTTTTGTGATCTTTGCGCCGGGTGTAGCTGCGGAAGGCGTCAATCGCCAATTTCAATTCCCTCACCGCGACCACTAATGTTGTGACCAGTGTCACGAGGGTGACAACCTTACGAAGGGCTGAAAACATGTGTTTTATCTCCTGCTATCAATGGTTAGCCGCGATGGCAGACGGAGTGGGCGGCGCTTGGTTCCCCATCTGGTGATCTAATTTCGCGCGGATTTACACGCTGGCGCGCCCGGTCAGGAGTTGAACGGCAAATAGAACTACACATACCACCAGTAAAAGATGTATAAAGTTGCCACCGACATGGGCGACCAGACCGACTAGCCACAGCACTAACAAAATGCTTAACAGCGTATACATGATTCTCTCCTCGAGCCTTGGTAGGATAGCCAGACACGTTTGCACCGCCGAAGATGACGGGCGAAACGGCAAAGAGTTCCGCCAGGGGCATCGAGACAGGCGTGGGCGCCAAAAAGCCTAAGAAACCACACCGACTGCGATAGACGGTCTGCGGAACTTAAGGTAAGAATCTTCAGTCCAGGTAGTAAGCCAGAGACTCTAAGATTCAAGGGAACACCGGCCGAGTTTTCCGCACGATGGGCAATTGATTCCTTGAGGCGACGCCGTTGATAGAGCTAGAGCAAACAAACGGTCAACGCTCGCCGGTCACTCCGCGTGCCAACAAGTTCAAAACATTTTTAATTGTCTTGGCTATGGCAGTGGCACTGTATGCGGTGCTCTATCTTGTGCTGAATTTTTTGTTGGATCAGTGGTCGGCACAGGAACTCGAGCGCACGATCTCGCAAAGTTTGCATCGCGATGTCCAGCTTGGTCGGGTTAAATGGAACATGGGATTTGATGGCTTGGTGTTCCATACCGATTCCATCGACGTGAAAGATCCAGACGGAACGCCGTTTCTCTCCGCTGGAAAAACTGACATTTCAGTCGCCGTGCTGCCTTTGCTCAGCAAAGAAGTGCAGGTTCGTCACGTTGATTTGACAAAGCCTGTGGTGTGGGCAAAGAAGCTGAACTGGGCTGATTGGAACGCAGCCGACCTCTCGAAAGATGCTGCTTTTAAGTACATCAATCATCTGGGGGTGCACGATGGCACACTGCATTTAGCCGACGCCACCAAAGGCGCGGTTTCCGGAGCCGATGCGGCGAGCAAAAATAAGCTGACAAATGTGTCACGGCAGCCGGCAAAACGAACGGTCAATAAAGCCGGGCAGACACAGGCGCTGGCCGAGGCGCCGGCCAACGACACCCTGGTTGAAAAATTGGATGGCTCAGTTGAGCGTCCGTTTGGCAATTTCGCCTGGAATTATCACCTCTCTTTCCAGGTGCCTCATCCTCAGTATGCCACCAAGTTCGCCCTAAAAGGCACAGGCAACGGCACGTTGGACGAATGGTCGACAAACCACATCCGCTTCAACTTGCAAGCGTCCAATCTCAATCCCTATGACTTCGTCACCGTGGCGCAGCCGTTCAGTTATTGCCAGGGTCCGGTAACACTTGAGCTGGACGGTGCAGGTATTCCGGCAAAAGGGTTGAGCGCCAAGGCATATGTCAAAACGCCCCAGTTCGAATTCACATCGGACAAACTGACTTTTGCCGGCGCCAACACGCAGAATTCTTCGGCAGCAGCAGGCGATGCGGCCAGATCAGCCAGCCAGAGCCAGACAACAACGGACAAGGCCAATCAATCGCAAGCGAATTCGGTCTCAACCAGTAAACCGCCGTTAAGTGGAATTGTCACCATGAGTGGTGCCAGGATGAAAATGCCCAACGTCGCTTTGGTACCCAGCTCTGTCGATGGACAGCTGAGCTTCGTCGGCGACAGAGTCTTCTTCAACAATCTAGCCGGCAAGATCGGCAACGGCGGTTTTAAATTGAATGGCACAGCCGAGCCGGGCAAATCAATCGACATTAGCTGCTCATCTACATTGATGGATTTGAAAGCCGTGCGTCAGACGTTGCACGCGCTAAAAATCTCTCCGCCTGCGATATTCGATCATCCATTCTTCGGTATCGTTAGAGACAGCACGGTAGCGATCAAAGGCGGTTGGAATAAGCCAGATGTGGTTGTGACAGCATCGCCGCAAGATGTTTACTATCAGGCCCCTGGACAACACGACCAACTCTTCCAGGCCTCTCAGGGGCAGTTGCAGATCAGCGAGAGCGCGGTGGTACTGCATTCGGTCAATGGCCGAGTCGGCAGCGGCACCTATCAACTAAATGGCAAGATCGGACTTAATCCGCACGCGCCGATCGATCTTACTTTCAAAGGCGAGCATGTCGACGTCGCCACGGTGAAGCAAACGCTGCAAGCCTTAGGAGTCGACACCAAAGCGATCGATCCAGCAGTGGGCGGCAAAGTCGAGGGTGCTGTCGGCAGCGTGCGCGGCACAGTCGGCAATGTCGTGGTATCAATGGCGGTGGTGCCCAACGAGATCATCTATCAGCCTCCAGGCACGCAGCGCGTGATCGAATTGGTCGGCGGCAGGGTGGATGTGATTGGTGCAAATCTGCACTTCTATCACACCAAGGGCCGGCTCGCAGATGGAACCTTCACGCTCGACGGGCTTTCCGGCATGCTCGCATCAGGGCGCGACGATCTGAAGTTCGAGGGGCGAAATCTGGACCTCTCGCATGTGAAAGTGGCATTGCAGGAGCTGCAGGTCAAATCTCCGTTGTTAGCCGAGCAACTGCTGTACGGCAAGGTTAAAACGGTATCCTTGACGATCAAAGGGGCGGTGGCCAATCCTGCCATCGCCATGCTCTGCTTTCCGGACGATGTGCGCTATGAGCCGGTTGGCTCCGACAGACCAATGCATCTGCGCGGCGGTCGGGTGACTTACAAGGGAGACACGCTGGCAGCACGGGATATACACGTCACTACAGCTCGCAGTCGATTCGTTACCAGCTTGATCATCGATCATCTTTCCACCAGCTCGAACGTACGCAGTCTGACAGCCGATGCGTCTAGCTTCGATGCCACCGACTTGCATTCGTATTTGCAGGCACCGCGCACGCCACCACCGCTGCGCGACCAATATCTGGCCGTTCTCGACCAATTGCAGATCGTACCCCAGAGCGGGAAATTACATGGTCACATCGATTGGCTGGCGCACGATAACACGTTCAACTTGGCGTGCAATGTCAACTTCGATCGAATCGGGGCAACTGCATTCGGCATTCCGGTGGAACAAGTCGCCGGACACATTGAAACAAGCGGCGACCAGCTCAACGTCAACAACTTGACGGGCAACATCAGCCACTCCCCGTTTTCAGCCGCGGGCAGCATCTCGCACTTTACAGACCAGCAAGCCCAATCGTGGAGCTTGACCCTTAGCACCGACGTGCATCTGAACAACTTGCTCAAAACCATCTCCGATAAGTACAAGCCGCAAGGGCAGATCCACTCGCCCAAGCCAATAGCGTTGAGCGTGCATCTGACAGGCAGCAGCGGCGAACTGCTGGCTGACTTCACAGCTAAAGTCGATCCGCAAGCAGCATTCGTCATCCGTGGACCGTACGGCGGCGAGTTTCAAAAACCGATCGGGCAGCCGCTGACGTTAGACGGCTCGCTTATGATCACACCGACGTTAGTGACTATCAACCAGGCGCAGGCCAAGTTTGCCGATACAGAAGTGGATTTGAAAGGCACCTGTGAGCGAACTAAAAACGCCAAAGACGTGCCGGCGATCGATTTTCGTTTGAGTATTCCCAAGCTCATCCCCATTCGCGATTTTCTCACCTTCATTCAGTTCAACCATCGTCCCCTGGGCACCGAGGATGTGACGGGCACGTTTCGAGGTCATCTGCACCTCAAAGGCGCGGCAGACCGCCCATCTTCACACGGCTTCTTGCTTTTCAACGATGTTTCCATGCCCATGTTCAAGATCAGCCACCTGACTGGACAAGCCGACCGCGCCGACGTGACCGGCACTAGTGGCGGTGCGCCGATCAAGTTAAACATCCAACAAGTCGTGCTTGAAAAAGTAAAGCTCATGTCAGTGCAAGGAGATGTTCTCCCATGCAGCACTCCTGGATGCGATGGAGCAGAGATCAAGAATCTGACTGCATCATATGGGCCAGGCAAAGTGATGCTGGACGGCACAGTGTCGCCTTCCGCTCCGGCGCATCTCAACGTGCAAGCGAAAGGCATAAACAGCAATACGCTGATCACGGACCTGTTCGGCATGCCCGGCGAAATGACCGGCACCATGGACGGTGCGGCCCAGATTGATGCCGATCTGAACGCGACGGACTTGTTGACCTCGCTGTCCGGACATGGCACCGCCCAGGTGACCGACGGCAAAGTCGCCAGGTTTAGCGCTCTGGAACGCGGCATCTCCGCCGAAAACGTTCTGCACAGCGGTATTTTCGATTTCAATCTGAATAATTTGATCTCAACGGTGGCGCCCTTCCAGAGCGGAAAATTCACAAAGATTTCTGCCAATTTCAACATGAGCAAAGGCAAGCTGTCGATCAACAATGTGTTTTACCAATCGAAGGAACTTCGCCTGCGCGCCAAAGGTGTAGTCGATCTGGCGAAGAATTCGATGCAGATGAATGTCGCAGGTGCAGTACCTCGCGTCTCGACTCGCGGCATACTGGGCCCGGTGGCCCGATTTCTCAGTATCCACGGACTGACCGACTGGATAGAAGATCTGCCTGAGCGGTTGTCGAACCACTACGTGCCCAATAATGGGCCAAGAGCGTTCGCGTTTAAAATCTCAGCCCCGGCGGACAAACCAAAATCGATTGCCGATTCCATTATGAAGAGCTTTCACTGGTTGAAAGCGCGTCCGGCCTCGACGCCGCACCCTGCGGTGCTGGAGGATCAGGCTGAACCTGGCGCGCCAGCCGTAGCCACCGCGACAGTTCAATTACACAACACCTCGACCAGTGATGGCATTTCAGCTCAAACCGCGGCCAAAAAATCAAAACGTCTGCCCGTCGCACCGGATCCAGGTAGTGCGACGCCGGCAGCTGGCGATCCAACTGCGCGCAAAGATGCGACAACCGCTGCCAAAATCCCGACGCCGGCAGCCAATCAGGCGACCGCAGCTTCGCAAAGCCCGACACCAGAGGGTAAAGATGCGGCAGTCGTGCCGAAAGAGACAACCACAGAGCCAAAAGACTCGCCATCTTCTAATATCGCTTCGCCTGTTGCTCCCGACGCCGGTGGCACGATTACGCCCGGGCAAAACTCAACGAAATAATTTGCTGCTACAGCGATAGTGTTAACATTGAACGTTCAAATTCTGAACGTCCTTCAAGGAGGATTGTATGGCTGTGACGGTGAAAAAAGCCACTTTGTGGAGGCGTGAACTGAGCAACAAGCCAGGCACGCTAGCGGATACCTTGAAACCATTTGCGAAAGCTGGAGTCAATTTGCAATTGATTATGGGATACACTTTCCCGGCCCCAGGACAGGGTGCTGTGGAAGTTTTTCCAGTCGTAGATGCGAAAGCAGAACAAGCAGCCAAAGAGGCAGGTCTTTCGCCGGCGAAAGACATCTCTTGCGTGCTGGTTGAAGGCGACGATCGAGCCGGTATCGGCTATGACATCGCAGAGGCAGTAAGCAAAGCAGGTATCAATCTGCATTTTGCCATGTGCCAGGTGGTCGGCAAGCAATATGCCGGGGTCTTTGGTTTCGGCAGCGAAAGCGATGCCCAGAAAGCAGAAACGCTGATCAAACAAGCTTGTGAAGTTGCTTCGAGAGCTTAGTTTCAGGCGATTGTATAAATGCAACAAGGATCCAGGCTCATGCCTGGATCCTTTTGTTTGCTTTTCACATTTGCCACTCAGCGGTGCACATGTCCGCCGGATCGAACCGGTCCTATTTTAAGCGACGCGCTGCTCACGCACCGTAGTTAGAATCACCTGCTCGGCGACACCAAAGCCTTCTTCAGCGTCCTCGATGTGGTGCACGAACTCCTTGAATTGCATACGCAGGACGCGCTTATGCTGCGCGGTAAGGTCGCTTACGTTGCAAACAATCTCACCATCGCATGCTGGAACTGCTTCAATACTTAGCGACAAATTCTTGTTCATTTTCTTGACTCACTTAGATCACAGCACTAACGACGCTTGAGCTGCCTCAGAGTTCCTGGTCTAAACCACTGATGCAACAAAGGCGTTTCAACTGCTGTGAATGGCGCTGAACCGCATCAGATCAGGCTCTTGACTCAACCATAATGCCAAGGCATCACCGCCACTGCGTCGAATCCTTATTGATGGCGGCAAAAAATAATGACTGATAGTCTACAACGGAAACCGCAGTTCTCAACAGGTCCAATTGAATCAAAGTAGCAAGCCAAGCAAAAGCGACGAGGAGCCGGTCGCAGCGAAGCGATAGATGCGCGGAGGAGGCGAGGGACTAAGCCGACGGAGCGCCTAAAAAATTGATCGATTATTTATGCGGACAATTGGAACCACATTAGCTGCGCCCCGTCACCACTTCAGGTGCGTAAGAAGCAAAGACAAAAAATTATTGATGCCCGGGAGAACCGGGACGGAGGTTATTTATGGCGAAGTTGATCACCGGTATTTTCACCAGCCGCTCGAGCGCGATGCTTGCTGTTGAAGATTTGATCCGGCATGGTTTTTCACAGGACGACATTAGCCTGTTGATGTCGGAAACTACGCGTGGTCGCGAGTTTCTCGTCGACGAGCATACGAAGTCGCCAGAAGGGCTGGCTACGGGCGCAGCAATCGGTGGGGTTCTCGGTGCTATCGCTCTTGGATTGACCTCGGTTGGTATGGTTGCCGCTCCTGGTCTGGGCATATTTGCTGTTGGAACATGGCTTTCCATGCTCGCAGGCTTCGGCGCTGGCGCTCTGAGCGGTGGCTTGATCGGAGGTCTGGTTGGATTGGGCGTGCCTGAGCATGAAGCGGAACTCTATCGCGGCGAAATCGAAAAGGGTGGCATCCTGCTCGGTCTGTTCGCGGCCGACAATGATCGCGCCGCCGAAGCACAAAGACTGCTGGAAGCCAATGGCGGTGCCCACATAAAAGTGGAAAACGCCAAAGAAGACGCGAAAGAGAAACAAGAAAAGGTGCGCTAACGCGAACCGTTCAGGTTCTCATTAGGGCAGGCCGGCACAAAATGCCGGCCTTTCTTTTTGCCCAGGGCGGCGGTTCGCAGCTGCGATCAGGCGGTTTGCGGAATGTTGGCCACGATTTTGCCGCGCACATGGCGCATGGACAGCCGAACCAATGCCTCTGGAATGTCTTCGAACGTAACGATTTCCTCGACCATCGGGCGGATCTGCTTTTTCGCAGCCAGGGCGCCAAACTCCATGCCGATGCGGGCTAGATCTTCCAGCGCTGCTTCATCACCGGAGACATAGGCAGCGCCGAGAGCGACCTCGTGGATCGATATCGCCGTGCGGAATGGCTCGAGGGTGGTGATGTCAGGCAAACCGGCGACGCAGGCGATACCGCCGCCAAAGGCCAGCATCTTCAACGAATCTGTGGCGCTTTCCGGGCCGACGGTGTCGATTATGTAGTCGACGCCTCGTTCCTTCGTCAGGTCGCTAACGCGCTTATGCACATCTTCAACTTGATAATCGATAACGCTGTTGGCGCCAAGATCCTGGACGAATTTCGTGTTGTGGCGCGAGCATGTGGTGATCGTACGCAAGCCCGCCAGTTTCGCCAGTTGGACGGCGAAACCGCCGACGCCACCGGCGCCGCCGATAACCAAAATAGTCTTGCCGGCTTGCACCCGCAACTTGCGGTGCAACGCTTGATAGGCTGTGAATCCGGCGCACGGCAATGCCGCCGCCTCTGTATGAGTTAACCCGTCAGGCAGCCAGGCTAGCGTCTTGGCCGTGATCACCGCGTATTGCGAGAAACCACCGGCCGGGCGGGACAGGTCACCGTGGAAGTAAACCGGATCGCCGACCTGCCAATCTTCGACATCTTTACCCACGGCGTCGACAACCCCGGCCACATCAAGTCCGAGAATAACGGGATAGCGCCAACCTGGGAAACCAGACGCGGCGAGCTTATAATCGACAGGATTTAATCCGACCGCGTGTACTTTAACCCGGACTTCACCGGCTTTCGGCTGTGGCTTCTCGACGTCTGAGGGATACAGGGATTCTGGCGTCCCAGGTTTGTCTAGAACAAGTGCTTTCATTTGCGGACTCCGATTGTCACTCAGATTTTTGGGCAACGGCGCAGCGATTGCTGCACCCCTCGCGTTATGGACACCGTTTGTGTCTGAACACAATAAACGAATCCCCACCTTCTACGCTGTAAGTGCAAAGATTTTGAACGTAAGAATTATCGAAATTTCTTCTGCCCATGATAAATTTCGCTAAGCCGGCAGCCTGTTATGGTCGATCGCTGCTTTGTCAATTCGACCTAATGATAACCGGCTTGGTGGCGCAAAGCCCATGGGCGCCAGTCTAGCTATTGGATTTTCACAGTGATTTAGACCAGTTGCATGGCCGCGCCATGCGTTCGCTAGACTGAATAGTGTCAGCCGGGATGGGTGCCCATCAGCTTTCAGGGGTCAAAAACATGCAGTACGTTGGGTACCATATGCTCGGCGACATGTCCAACATCATCGTCGACGGCAAACGCAATCAGCACACGAAGCTGACTCTTTCACACTGGCCGGGCAACGATACGCCCACTGAGCTGAAGGCGGATCTCTCGGCCCAAATTGCCATTAACTATCTGGAAAGCCCGGATTATCACATCGACGTCGAGGCGGTTTCGAACAACCACTTTGATGAAGATGGGCTAATCAGCCTGTGGGCTCTGCTCAATCCGCAGGAAGCATTGGAGCGCAAGCAGTTTCTCATCGATGTGGCGTCTGCCGGAGATTTCGCCGTCTGCAGCGATCGCGACGCAGCGCGCACCTGTTTTGTCATCTCGGCTTGGACCAAACCGGCTCTCTCACCGCTCAACGCCGAAGTCTTCCAAAAGCCGTATCCTGAGCTGACGATGATGCTCTATGAGGAACTGCTCAAGCGGCTCGACAACATAATGGACAGAGTCGAATATTTGCAACAATATTGGATAGACGAAGATCGCGTGCTGGAAAGATCGCAGCAGCAGCTGGCGGCCGGCAACATTACCATCGAAGAAGATCGCCAGATCGACCTGGCGGTCGTCACTTTGCCACATCCCGCTGCTGCGACAAGAGATCAGGCGCTGAGCGAACCGTGGAGTGACATCGTTCATCAAATGGCAATTCACAATTCCACTTCGATGATGCGTGTGTTGTTGAAACAAGCGAATCGCTACAAACTATACTTTCGTTATGAGACATGGGTGGAATATGTTTCGCGCAAAACGATGCCACGTGTAGACATGGCGCCTTTCGCCGCAGAATTAACGAAGCTGGAAGCGCCGGGCTCATCGTGGCAGTTTGGCGACATCGCCGACATTACGCCTCAATTGATGCTCAACGGTGCGGCGGAAAGCAAAATCAGTCCGCGAGATTTTCAAGATCGCCTGGCATCATATCTGGTATCAAAGAAAAACTGACAGGAAGGCAAATCACATGAAAGAGAACGCAAAAATGGTGCAATCGAAGCCTTTTACCGACGAGGAAACCCTAGTGCTGGAGCGCACCGAGCAGTTTGTTCGTGAAACGCTGGAGCAGGACGCCACCGGGCACGATTGGTGGCACATTGATCGCGTGCGAGGCAACGCCCGCAACATTGCCAGACACGAAAACGAACCAGGCAATCTGTTTGTGATCGAACTGGCGGCGCTGTTGCACGACATCGCCGATTGGAAGTTCCACGGCGGAGACGCCAAAGCAGGCAGCACCGTGGCCCGCAAATGGTTGACAGAACAGTCGGTGGCCGCCGACGTCACCGAACATGTTTGCCAAATCATCGACAACATCTCTTACAAAGGTGCTGGCGTACAAACCAAGATGAGCACCAGCGAGGGCATGATTGTCCAAGACGCAGACCGGCTGGATTCATTGGGCGCCATCGGCATCGCCCGCACATTTGCCTATGGTGGGCACGCCGGACGCTCGCTCTACGACCCCGCGGTCAAGCCGACGATGCATCAGTCTTTCGAGGCTTACAAAAGCAGTCAGGGACACACGATCAACCATTTCTACGAAAAGCTCTTGTTGCTCAAGGAGCGAATCAATACCACAGCAGCCCGCAACATCGCCCAGGAGCGACATGCGTTCATGGAGCAATATCTTAAGCAGTTCTTTGCCGAATGGGACGGCAACGATTGGAGTAATTGAATTACTTTGCCAGTGACATGTTGGCAAAAGTTGGAGCTACTGGCTGGTTCTCACCACCCTATCTAGATCGGCCTATGACTTCACATCACATATGATGTACGTCATCCGCCAGACTAATAGTGGGCGAATCTCTAGAAACCATTGTGCCGTAAAGTTTTACGATGCAATCAATCAAACCTTTTGTTGATTCGGACGTTCGTTGTACATCATATGTGATGTGAACTGATAAGTGGCAGCAGAAAGTATCCCGCCACCGTGCACGTCACAATCGGAATGCCTACCAACAGTGCCGCCTTGACGCTCGACATCTGATGGACGGTGCGCATACCGAAGAACAAAATAACGGCGCTATAAACTGCTGCAACTGTTCCCAAAATCGGCACTCCTAACACCACCGATGGGGCGATGCTGTAATTGCAGGCGCGCAGGCTGTCACGCAAGGGCGCTTTGCCACCGAACAGTTTAAACAGCCAGTGAAACAAAAAACCGATCAAGTAGTTTTCCAGCATACAGGTCAGAAAGAAATTAGGTATAGCCATATAGAGTTGATGGACCAAGCCGTATCCGATCGCACCGATCATGGAGCAGCTGGCGACAAACACAAACGGCTTGGCCAGACTTCCGCCTCCGGCCTTCTCCGCAGTGAACCGGCGAGGCGACATGAGGACCGCTTTTAAGTCGTCGAAGTACTCAAGCAAAGAGTATTGTTCGCCAACCGGTTTTACCTCCACCGCCGCAGCGCCGTCGGCAGGTGAACCCGGCTCTAGTTGCGAATCATCCTGCATGGCAGAGAAACCCCATAACCTTGACGGCACACTTATACCATTTTCATTTACCCTTTGCGTTCAGCAGGATCTTAGACAATAAAGACGTTCAAACAGGTGCGGCAATGGCCGAAAAAAACAGTCCTTCCAGCTGGTTCAATCGAATCTTCGAGCCTCGCATCAACTTCTACGCGCTTTTGAGGCGGCACGCAGGCAAAGTGCTCGATGGCATGGAAGCGCTTGAACAGTGGCTGGAATCGGGTGGACGCGAGAGATGCCAGAAGGTCCGCGACCTCGAGAACGAAGCAGACGAACTGAAACTCGATCTGGAAAAGAAACTGGTTGAATCGTTCGTTACACCCTTCGACCGCGAAGATGTCTACGACCTTTGCGCGCGGCTCGACGAGGTGATAAATTCAGCCAAAGCGGTCGTGCGCGAGGTAGAGGCGCTGCAAGTGAATTTCGACGGGTCGCTGATGAAAGAGATGGTCAGCACTCTAGTCGAGGGTACTCGCTGCCTCAAGCGTTCATTCGAATCGCTGGAACACGATCTGCAAGAAGCAGCCAATCAAGCCACTCTTGCGCGAAAATCCGAGAACAGATTTTCACGCATTTATCGTCAGGCGATGCGTGAGCTTTTCAGCCTTGACGATTTCAAAATCGTGCTCAAAACTCGCGAAATTTATCGAACCTTGTTGCTGGCAGCGGAACGCATTGACACGGTGGGCGAAAAGCTTCTGCATATCATCGTCAAAATCAGCTAATTTCTAGGAGATCGAGCGTTGCAAACATCGATTCTCCTGGTTCTGGTAATTGGACTGAGCGTAGTCTACACCTACACCAACGGCTTTCAAGACGGCAGCTCAGTTGCGGCCAGCGCCATCTCCTGCCGGGCGTTGAGCCGCATGCAAGCGGTGACTCTGGTGACTGTGTTCGAAATTCTCGGGGCATTGTTTGGCGGGTCGGCCGTTGCCAACACAATCGGCGCGATCACGAGCTGGCCAGCACATCCCAGCTTGTTGCCGGTGCTGGCCATCGGACTGTTTTCGGCCATCGCCTGGAACTATGCCACCAAATTGATGAAGGTTCCATCGAGCTCGACGCACGCTTTAGTGGGCGGCATCGTCGGGGCAGTAGTTGCCGGCGGCAGGGGATTTCGCTATGTGGTCTGGGGCACGCCCGATCACATCATGCATGCAAACGGCGTGTGGAAGGTCGTATTGAGCTTGTTCCTCTCACCATTGATTGGATTTGTCGCTGGTTATTTCTGCATTGTTCTGGCCGTTTTCTTACTGCTGAAAGCAACGACACGGATCAACGAGCCCCTGAAAAAATGCCAGTGGGTAACGGTTGCCGCTCTGGCATTCGGGCATGGCGCCAATGACACGCAGAAAGCCATGGGCGTAATAGTGCTCGGGCTGAACGCGGCCGGTGTGGCACACAGCAGCGAGATTCCACTGTGGGTGCGCATCCTGGTTGGCACGGCCATGGGTTGCGGTATTGTGTCGCTGGTGCCAGGCATCGTCAAACGGGTGGGCAACATTTATAGAATGCGCCCCATCCACGGGCTGGTGACTGAGTTCGCCTCAGCCGTCGTCGTGCTTGCCGGTTCCGCCACCGGCGGGCCGGTGTCCGCATCGCAAGTGATCGCCTCCACAGTGATGGGCGTGGGCACGGCGCAAAGACGCAAAGGCGTGCACTGGCTCATCGCCAGAGACATGCTCATGGCCTGGTTCCTCACCATTCCGTGCGCCGGGGCGTTGGCAGCATTTCTCTACTTCCTGTTCGAGCTAATCACGCCAATAAACGCCCTGAGATAACTGCTGCATGCGATCATCGCAAGCACGCCGTACCTGAATTAAAGCTGCTGCGCAGCGTTATGAGAGATCTCTCGCTGCGCGCTGCGCGCTCCGGTCGAGATGACAATGGCGGGCTTCTTCACTTGCTTGGCTGCGAAGAATGCCCTACTGGTGCGTCCATGAATACTCGGTAACGCCTTTGCTGTTGCGCACCACGACACCGTGAGCAGGATCGGCACGCCGCGCGCTGGCAGTCGAGGTGTCTGAGCCGGACAGAGCGTTGAGGCGGGCATCGATTTCAGCCTGCTTTTGCGGATCCATGGACGTTTTGGCCGCGATTAACGTGCCGGCAGGAGTTGGAGCTTTGGCATAGTAAGTCTTGTTGAAATCGCGCCAGACCCTGGCCATGACACTGCCGCCGGTGACATGTTTATCGAGGATCGCTTTGTTCTCTCTGTTGCCGCCCCAAACGGCAGTCACCATATCTGGTGTGAAGCCGATGAACCAGAGATCGCGAGACCGATCGGCAGTGCCGGTCTTGCCGGCCGCCGGGCGGTCAGTCAACCTGGCCTGAGTGCCGGTGCCGCTTGTCACCACGTCTTGCAGCACGTCGACCAGAAGCGCCACCGGCTCCTGCGGCATGGTTCGGCAGGCTACAGGGTCGAACTTCTCAATCACGTGTGCATTGAGATCGTCGACATGGCGGATGGTCCACGGCGTGATCGCAATGCCGCCGCGAGCGAAAGTTCCGTAAGCAGATGCCATTTCCAGAGGTGAGAGCGCGCAGCTTCCCAGAGCCAGCGACAGATTTCCCTCCAGCGGCGTGACGATACCTGCGAGTTTGGCCGTTTGCACGATATTATCAACGCCAACCATCAGTGCGGTGCGCACTGCCGGGATGTTTCGCGATTTTGCCAGAGCCTCGCGAACGCTGATTTTGCCCATGAATTTGCCGTCGTAGTTTTTCGGCGTATAGGTCATGCTTACCTGATTGACTGTCAAAGGCGAGTCATCGACTTTGCTTTCCGGCGTCAGAGAATCGTTGAGAAACGCAGTCAGATAGACAAACGGCTTGAATGCGGAGCCGACGGTATGGGGGTTCGTCGCCGAATTCCATTGGTTTGTCCAATAGTCACCCGCACCGCCGACAATGGCACGCACTGAACCATCCTTGACGGCGATCGAAACAAGTGCTTCTTCGTCGATGCCACGAGGGGCAGTTTTAATCTGCTTAGCCAGGAGCTGCTCTGCGGCAGTCTGGGCGATTGGATCGAGATTGGTATAAACTCGCAACCCGCTGCGGCGGACCTGATTTTCATCATAGCGCTGGTGCACCTGGTCGAGCACATAACTGACATAGTAGGGGAATTTTTGAAACGGCGGCTCGTCCTTGCGATCGGCGGTCAGATGGAAGTACAAACTGGCACGCTTGGCGCATTTAGCCTGCACGCCGGTGACATAGCCGTATTGCTCCATAGCGTCGAGAATTTCATTTTGACGCACGAGCGCATCTTGCCGATGCTGCACGCTGCCATTGACCGAGGGCGCATTAATCACAGCCGCCAGAAATGCTGATTCGGACAAAGTCAGGCTGGCTGCGTCTTTGCCGAAGTAAATCTCAGCAGCCTGTTCGATACCGCGAGCGCCATTGCCGAAATAAATTTCGTTCAAATACATCGCCAGAATTTGTTGCTTGGAATAACGGCTTTCGATCTGTTGCGCCACAATCGCTTCGGCGACTTTGCGCACGAGCGTGCGCCGCGCCTCGGGAAAGAACAAGTTCTTCACCAATTGCTGGGTAATGGTTGAACCACCTTCAACCACGCGCCCGGCGAGAAGATTCGCAGACATCGCCCGCAAAATGCTGCTGTAATTGACGCCGTGATGTTCGTAGAAATGCCGATCTTCAGCAGCAATAACGGCGTCTTGCACATACTTGGAGATTCGAGCCAGCTGGACAGTTTTGCGATTGTCCTCATGATTGATCGAACAAACCAGCTGATCGTTGCGATCGTAGATTTCAATTGCGTCGACCGGATGATAGTGCTCGAGAAAGGCAAGATCGGGAACCGAGCGCAGTTGCCACGCTACCAGCACGCCGAGGGCAGCGCCGCCAATCACAATAACGATGCCGACAAAGATCACGGTGTAGTGGAACAGCGAAGCACCGAATGCGATGGCATCTCGCACTCCGTCTCCTTGATTCATTTGGCGAAGCCGTGACATATCACATACAACTCAGCGGCGAACAGCGTGCCCTTAGTGCAGGCAAGGCGGCGAGCCGACGGGGCGGTCAACTAAATTCTCAGGCAAACAACGCGGCGAAAGCCAGCTCAGAAGCCATATTCCCACAATATTAAATACATGTCAACAAAGCGGGCGGCTGCGCCACGATGCATACCACGTGCGCACCGACGGCAAAGCACAGATGCGCACGGAGACTGACCGAGCACCGCCGATGTGGTCCCTCAAACTGCGCGCTGCCCTATTGTGTTTGGCTGGGCAGATCGGCCGGATAAATCCAGGGTGCGTCATAGCTCGAGCGCTGATGGTGATCGGACAACAACCAATTCGGTGCAGTTGCCACCAGTATTCCCAGCATGACGGCCATCCAGATTTTGTTCAGCGCATCGTTGTTCATATCTGTCTCCGCGACCGGGGTGACCCGACCACTTCCAAGAGCCTTATCTGCAGATAATGTTCCCGCCGAACCAGGCGGCCAACCCCTTTGACATCCAAGAGCTGGCCAGACTTGAACTGGCCACTGCACCTAATTTACGACGCAGCTTGCATGATCAAAGTATTGAGCGAAGCAAGAGCGGCGAGGAGCCGGTCGCAGCCAAGCGATAATGCGCGGAGGAGGCGAGGGACGAAGCCGACGGAGCGCCTAAAAATTGAGCGAAGCAAGAGCGGCGAGGAGCCGGTCGCAGCCAAGCGATAATGCGCGAGGAGGCGAGGACGAAGCCGACGGAGCGCCTAAAAATTGATCGAGCAGCCAATGAGATTTGAACTTCAACTCCACATCCGACCAGGCGCGCTATGGCTCCGGCACTCTCCTTATGAGTTGGAAACACATATGTTGCTTGTCAGCAACAACCTGAACTCTTGGGCGAAACTCTAAAAGCCTTGTGCTGCATGGCTTTACCATGCAATTTGAACTTTTGAATAACAGTTCGTTTAGCAACATATGTGTTTCTAAGTCATAGGCAGGTGGAGGCCCCATACCTCAGATCAGCTATGGCTGCGCCAATTTCAGGCTCAGCCCGGCGTCGCCTTCGAGAAATCCTCTGGCGCTGAGAAAATGCGAACCATTTTGATCGACCGCGTCTTCTGACACGACAAGCTGATCGTAATCGAGGTTGCGAGCAAATCTAACCAACTGCTGCAGCAGCTGGGTGCCCACACCTTTTCCACGATGCTCACGCGTGACGTAGAGGCGTTTTACTTCGCAGGTGGTCTCTGTGCGTTTTAACGCTGCCGCTATGCCGACGATCTTTCTCTCTTCTTCGGCGACGAGAAAGACGCCATCGTGGCCGAAGTAGTTGATCTCGATCGAGCGAAGATCTCGATCGGCGGCTTCGATATCGAGGCTTTTGCCGCTCTCGGCCAGCACTTCGCCGACCAGCAATCGAACGGATGCTTCATCCTGTTTATTGCCGATTCTGATCTGCACCGATCGCTGCCTTAGAGTTTTCGCAGTGGTTACTTGATCAAGTAGCCGACCAAGAGCAAGGCCACGATGTTCAAAATCTTGATCATCGGGTTGATTGCCGGTCCGGCGGTGTCCTTATAAGGATCTCCCACGGTGTCGCCGGTGACGGCAGCTTTATGTGCGTCAGAACCCTTGCCACCGAAATTTCCTTCCTCAATATACTTTTTAGCGTTATCCCAGGCACCGCCGCCAGAGGTCATCGAAATAGCGACGAATATGCCGGTGACGATGCTTCCCACCAACACTCCGCCGAGCATTTTAGCGGCAGCATATTCTTGGCCAGGGATGCCGTGGTTGAGGAACATCACGCCCGCAATGGCGATCACTACTGGAGTTAACACAGGGATCAACGCCGGCACGACCATTTGTTGAATTGCAGACTTGGTGACGATATCCACGCAAGCAGCGTAATCAGGCTTGGCAGTTCCTTCCATGATTCCTGGAATTTCCTTGAACTGGCGCCGCACTTCTTCGACAACAAGACCACCGGCGTATCCCACCGCTTCCATAGCCATTGATGCGAACAAATATGGGATCAATCCACCGAGGAACAGTCCACTCAAAACGAACGGGTTGGAGAGGTCGAAACTGATCCCCGCCGCGCCAGGATGCGCGCTCTGGATGCCCATGTTCAACTCTTGAGTGTAAGAGCTGAACAGAACGATTGCGGCCAAACCGGCAGAACCGATGGCGTAGCCCTTGGTCACAGCTTTGGTTGTGTTGCCGACTGCATCGAGGGGATCGGTGATGGCGCGAACTTCTTTAGGCAACTCCGACATTTCGGCGATGCCGCCAGCGTTGTCGGTAATCGGTCCGTACGAATCGATCGCCACAATAATTCCAGCCATGCTCAACATCGACATCGCCGCCAGGGCGACACCAAAAATATCAGCCACCGAATACGATATCAAAATGCCGAGGACGATCACGATCACAGGCAAGGCCGTTGCTTGCATCGAAACACCCAACCCGGCAATGATATTAGTGGCGTGGCCAGTTTGAGAGGCGCTGGCGATGTGTCGCACCGGCTTGTAACTGGTCGATGTGTAGTACTCGGTGATCCAGACGATCAAACCGGTGACGCCCAATCCGACAAGCCCGGCGCACCAGAAATTGAGCACGCTGACCGGATGTCCGTTAACGCTCAAACCATCCATCATTTGCTGAGTGGCGAAATAAAAACAAAGGGCGGCCAATACGCCCGCCACAATCAAACCCTTGTACAGGGCACCCATGATATTCGTGCTCTTGCCCAGACGCACGCAGAATGCACCGATAATTGATGTAACAATCGAAATGCCGCCGAGCACCAGAGGATAAACAAGGATTTCCGGACGGGCAGCAAGCTGATCGCGGAAGATTTCGTGAGCCAGAAGCATGGTAGCAATGGCGGTGACTGCGTAAGTTTCAAAAAGATCTGCAGCCATGCCGGCGCAGTCGCCGACGTTGTCACCGACGTTATCGGCGATCACTGCCGGATTGCGCGGGTCGTCTTCAGGAATGCCTGCTTCTACCTTGCCGACGAGATCTGCTCCGACGTCGGCGGCTTTAGTGTAGATGCCACCGCCCAGACGCGCGAACACCGAAATCAAGCTGGCGCCAAATCCCAGTCCGACTAACGCTTTAACACCGCCGCCTGGCAAATCCTTAGTAAAGTAATAGAAGAGAGAAACACCGAGCAACGCCAGTGCCACCACCAACAGCCCTGTGACGCTGCCACCTCTAAACGCCACACCGAGCGCCTGCTCGAGTCCGCTTCTGGCTGCTTCGGCAGTGCGCACGTTGGCGCGCACGGAAACGAACATACCGACATATCCAGCCAGACCGCTGAGCACTGCACCGGTGACGAATCCTGCGGCAGTTATCGGTCCTAAGGTGACACCAAGGATGATGGCGAGCACGACGCCCACCATGGCCACCGTTTTATACTGGCGGTTCATGTAGGCGTTGGCACCTTCCTGAATCGCGCTGGCGATTTCCTGCATGCGTGCGTTGCCGGGGCTCAGCTTCAACACACTGACGGCGGCAAAACCGCCATATCCCAGGCCCATTACTCCGCACACCCACGACAGTGGAAGGGCAAACTCTCCGTTCATCTAAACAACTCCTTCTTCTTCCGCTACTTAGCGTCTTTGAAATGGCATTGAGGTTATTAACGAAATCTCGTCTTGCCGAATCTAAATAAGGTTTCAGCAGGCGCTCAAAACTTTACCAGCCGGAGCTCCGCGTCCGAGTTGGTAAGCGATAGCGGCTGAAAACCGCAGTAAGCGTAGCAGCCCCCATATGTAAATTGAAAAATCTGAATTTTATTTTCGCCTTCACCAGTGGTGGCAATGGATATCAAGATAATATATCGGACCCAGCGAGAACCTGACTACACATAGTAAAATGGCGCAGTTCTGGTATTAAGGTGGCTCATGCAGCGAACCTCGAAACTGTTGTCTAGTTTCTTCGCGGCAATACTAATGATCTCGATTGTGCTCAACGGCGCGACGCCTGCCGAGGCGCAGACCGCACTGGTGACCAATCAGGTGACCTCGTGCGACGCCAATCTGACAAACAACTCGCTTACACTTCTCACATCTTCGCCGACGCCATTATCGACGCCAACGATCCGATTCCTGCCTGGTCCTGATGATGACACGGAATTAGTCGGCGATTTTGCCGGGCTGCTCTGGGTCGGCGATCCGCAGATCGTGCATCCGCCTGTCGGAGCAGAGCCCTGCATTGAAGAGCTGCGCATCGGGCAGCTCCAGGACGACCCGCCCATTTGCCGTATCTCGATCGCCAGCAAGAATCCTCTTCTCTTTAAGCTGGTCACATTTAAAACGTTTCCCGGGCGACTGGTGGTCAAGTGGTCGACCGACATTGCCGCTGCCGAGGCAATCGCCGCCCAAGAACGCGCGGCGCGACAAGTTCGCAATCCAAAGCAGCTGGTTCCCCTGTACGGCAGCCGCAGCACCCCACTGCCGCCGCGAAGAATCGTCCAGGCTCCCCAACCGCTGACAAGGCCGCCCGGCATTGCCGTAGGGGCCAATCCTGGCGTCTCTCCGCCGCCGGGTGTTTCGCTCACGCCCCACGCGCAGATCCCTGCACCGGCTGTTCGCTCGACCAAGCAGGTCGCCACTACCAAAGGAAAACAGCCGGCTCGAACGGCCAACGCCAAACCGGCGACACCGCCGCGCGTGGCCGATGCGCTGCCTGCGGCCAAAGACACTAACGACGATCTGGAAGAGCCGCACAAGGGCAAAGGTTTATTCAGCAAATTGCACCGGTTATTCGGCGCCGACGATCGAGATTCCAAAGACAACTTAACCTCGGCTGAACCTAAGCAGCAACAGCCTTCACAGCCACCGCCTACGATCAAACAACAGCCGGTGGGAACCCAGAAGTTAGCGATGGATAACAGCAACAACATCAAAGTCAAATTCCTGCCACCGCCGCCTGCCGCCTCGCAAAGCGCCGCGGTTTCCGTCGCCGCCAGCGCTGCTCCCTCTCGTCGCCCGCCTGCCGTTGCCCCATTGAAAATGGAGATCACCAACGACGAGTCTTCGGTGATCGAAAATCTGAGAATTGAGCTTTCCGCAAACCGCAAGCTCAACTACAAATGTTTCCGCATGCACGATCCTGAACGCTATGTAATCGATTTCGATCAACTGCCGGAGCTGCAAGCGCTGGCTCTGCCAGAGTCGGATTCACCCCTGTTCTACCGCTTCCGAACCGGGCAGTTGCCGGACCATCCGAATATATCGCGGCTTGTTTTAGACCTGCCCGACGATAAGGTGATGATCAAAGATATCTATGACCCGGACAAAAATGCCCTGACCCTCATACTGCTGCAGCAAATTGAGCAGCAGACCGACACGGCGTGGAGCATTCCGCCGTTGGGCGAATTGAAGATTCCTGGAACGAAGACGATTGTGCTTGATGCCGGGCATGGCGGCAGCGATCCGGGAGCCCAGCGCGGCGACGTGCAGGAAAAAGATCTGACGCTGGGGATCACGGCCAAATTGAAGCAGGTGCTCGAGGCCAGCGGTGCACACGTGATCATGACGCGCATCGACGACACGTTTGTATCGCTGGAGGACCGTGTCAAAACGACGAATCAACTGATGCCAGATCTGTTCTTGAGCGTGCACATCAACGCCCTCGAAAGTGTATCGGACATACATGGGATAGAGACTTATTATCAAACCGACCAGAGCCGACCACTGGCTGACACGATCCACCAGAGCCTGGTCTCTTCGTTGAGCGCGCCGGACCGCTCCGTACGCAAGGCCCGTTTCTATGTGATCAATCACACAACTGTGCCGGCTGTACTGGCCGAGGTCGGTTTCATCTCCAACAAAGACGAGCGCCAGAAGCTGACGACATCGGACTATCAGCAGCATATCGCCGAAGCGCTGGCGCAAGGTGTGATGCTTTACCTGGCCAACGGTCAAAGCGCACCGAACAATAAAATTGCCCAGACTAAAGCAACCAGTAGCACGCAGGTGAGCGCCAAAGCTTCCAGCGCTCAGGGAACAACCAGAGCCACCTCTATGTCTTCTGCTGCGAACCAAACGCGCAGCCTCTCATCCACCAGCCGCGTACTTAAGTAGCCTTCCATATAAGGGATAACGAAAGTGCACTTACCATCGACCGCAGCCACCGATCAATTATCGAAATGCAAACGCATTGGGCTGTTTGACAGCGGCGTCGGCGGGCTCTCCGTGCTGCGGCGCCTGGCTCAACTGCCCGGAGCGGACCGTCGGTCATTTGTATATGTAGGCGATACCGCCAGATGTCCGTATGGCAACAGACCAGCTGATGAGATTGAGCTATTCGTCGAGCAAATCATTACCTGGATGCAGCGCCAGGATGTAGACGCGATCGTCATGGCCTGCAACACCAGCGCTGCTATGGCGCGGGCCACTGCGCAGCGAGTCTCGAGCGTGCCTGTCTTCGATCTGATTGCGCCGACAGCCAATCTGCTCGCCGGCAGCGATAGAAAGATTGGCGTGATGGCCACAGCATCAACGGCTCGCAGTCAGGCTTTTTCCAAAGCGATCAAGGCCATCAATGCCGATGCGCAAGTAATTGAATACAGCTGCCCGGAGCTGGTGCCGATTGTTGAAAGCGGCGAGATTGATTCCGACGTCACCCGCAGCGTGCTGGCTAAGTACGCCGACCGGTTCGAAGCCGAAGGAGCCGAACTCGTCGTTCTCGGATGCACTCACTTTCCGTTTCTCAAGCGCGAATTGGAAAAAGTGTGCCAATCGAAAATCGAGTTTATCGATCCTGCACAAATTTTAAGTGGAACAAATGGTAACGATGGCACCGCTCAATTAACCGGCGAATTGTATGTAACCGGCAATGCCGCTGCCTTTGCCAAAACAGCGCAGATCTGCCTGGGATATATACCTCTGCCGATCCATGCGATAGACATCAGCGCACTGGAAGCATGTCGTGTCGACGGCAATTTCGCTATAACAAACGAGTCTGTGACTCCGCCGGTGGTGCCGAGCGTTGTGCAGTAACCGTTGAGCGTCTAGAATTCACTCGATAAGATCTATCGGGGCGAGTGCATATGTTCGCGCAAATGAAGCTGCTCGAAAGTCTGGCCGACTTCGGCGGCCAGTCAAAATTCTCCAGCCTGGAGGAGGCAGCGGCTCAAGCCTCACAATGCACGCTGTGCGGTTTGTGCAAAACGCGCAAAAACGTGGTTTTTGCTCGAGGCAATGCCCAAGCGCAATTGATGATTATCGGCGAGGGTCCGGGGCAACATGAAGATGAAACTGGACTGCCTTTTGTCGGACGTGCCGGTCAGTTGCTCGATAAAATTCTCGCGTCGGTAAACATCGATCGCGATAAAGATGTATACATTTGCAATGTTGTTAAATGCAGACCGCCGCAAAACCGCGTTCCCGCCAAGGAAGAGGCTGATCAGTGCCGCGCTTATCTCGACGCTCAAATAAATTTCGTTCAACCAAAACTGATCTTGCTTGCCGGTTCTTCGGCTGTACAGGCAGTTATGCAGGTTAAGGATCCGATAAGCCGAATTAGAGGTAAATGGTTCGCTTGCAAAAACGGTGCTAAAGTAATGCCGATATTCCATCCCTCCTATTTGTTGAGAAACGATTCGCGAGAGGTTGGCAGTCCGAAGTGGTTGATGTGGCAGGACATAAGAACAGTCCGTAAGGCCATGGATTCTCTGCAATAGTGCAGCGCCGTGGCAATACCGCATTTCGAAGGAGTCATATGGGACGGAAAGCAGACACGTTTTTTACGGACGCGCTCAGCCAGGAAATTGTTGAGGCGATCAACAATGACTTTGGTAAAGCAATTCTTAGATTGCCGAATCAAGGACGTGGTGCCGTTCGTGACGAAGTGCTGGTCTATTTCTCCGCCATGGCGATGCAGCAAGTCAATGCCGTCGCCGCCAAATACGGAATCAACGATCAAGATGCCCTGCACGAGCTTTATCAGCTCAATCGCACCAATCTGGTCCAGGGCTTCCGCATCGGGCAAAACATGAAAAACGGCTGGACTGCAAGTTAGCTGGTTTCTAAACCGATCTTCATATCCATTTGCGCAGGCGCGCAACTGGCAGAGTTTTTATCAGTCATAATCGAATGGATTTAATTCCTCCAAATGCTTCGTCAATGAGCGTTTACGGCATATTGCCCTGGGATAGCAGTTTTAACCAAATATGGTTAAACGAGGTAGCAAGCGACCGATGCATGACCAGGCTGCCGGAGCCGCCGAGGATTATGCGGCGGCTGAACGGGGAAAATTGCAGAAGACTTGGATTATCCTTGAATGACATTAGACAAACCAGTCGCTGTCGTGATGACATGCACGTCATGCAACTCCGAATATCCGGACGGGACGTTTTCTTGCCCTAGATGCGGCACGGATCTTGTCGCCCAATCAGATCCTCTGGTCGGCACGCTTTTTGACAGGCGCTATCAGATTCTGGAGCGGATCGGCAAAGGCGGCATGGGCGTCGTCTATAAAGCGCACCACAAGGACATCGATCAGGTTGTTGCCATCAAAATCCTCTACAAACAGTATTCGACAGACCAAGCATCGATCGATCGTTTTAAACAAGAGGCGAACACTCTAGTAGCACTCAAACACCCAAATATCCTCATAGTCCATGATTTCGGCATGACCCCAGAGGAGCAGCCGTTTTTGATCATGGAGTATTTGGAAGGAACGACGCTGGCAGAATTTCTCGAGCAGCATGGACGCATGCCGATCGAACGCGCTCTCAATGTCTTTGTGCAAGCCTGCGATGGACTGGCTCACGCCCACGAAAAAGGCGTCATTCACCGCGATTTGAAGCCGGGCAATCTAATGCTGATCAAAGAGCCGGGCAAGCGCGAAGAGGTGAAGATCGTCGATTTCGGCATCGCCAAAATAAAGCCGCGCGATGGCAAGGAACCACAAAATTTGACCAAGGCGGGAGAGATTTTCGGCAGCCCGCTGTACATGAGTCCTGAGCAATGCCAGGGCAAGTCTTTAGACGAGCGCTCTGACATTTATTCGTTCGGCTGTGTCATTTATGAGACATTGACCAGTATGCCACCACTGATGGGGATAAATTCATTTGAGACGATGACCAAACACGTCAACGAGCTGCCTCTGCCGATGCGCGGAGCGGCGCCGGAGCTGGCCATACCGGATCTGATCGACGCTGCCGTGATCAAATCTATGAGCAAAGATCCGGCAAAGAGACAGCATTCGGTCAAGGAGTTGAAAAAAGATCTGGTCGACGGCGCGCGCAGTTCTGCAATTTATTTCGAGACAGAGGACAAGCCCTATATGCCAAAGTCTTTCGCGACGGGGCAGTTCGATGCAGTGGCCTCTGCTGATTCCGATCCCGATCTCGATCGATACACGGCTAAGGAGCAACACGAGAAGGACAAGAAAGAGAAAGAAGAGCTGCAGAAGCTAGTCGAGGACGCTGTTCTGCTGGCTCAGAAGCAAGACACGCGCACAAAAGAGCTGCGGCAAATGTTGATCGTCTTTTATTGCCTGCTTGGTTTTTTAGTTTTTGGCGGTTTCATTTATTTCACCATGCCCGGACCGAAAGAGGATCCTGCACCCAACTGGCAAAAACAAGCCTGGCGCTGGGCCATGGATGCAGGCGACAAGTCCGCCCAGATCGGACAGTTCGACGAAGCGATCGCCGACTACAGGAAGGCGGAAAAAATCGGGCAGGAGATGGGTCCAATCTACGACAAGCAGATCAAGGCGCTGCTGCAACTGCTTCTGGTCTACAAAAAATTGAACAACGCGGAAGGGATCAAAGATGTGCAGAAGAATCTGTTTCTCGATCTGTCCGAACGGGAGAAAAGACTCTATGGTGAAGATACGCCCGATCTGAACGAAGTGCGAGATCTAGATGGTGGGCTGATTTCAGCAGGCATTATCAATCCACAAAATCTCGATCCTGCACTTGCAGATCGGTATTCGCACACTCTCATTGAGAACGCCAAAGAATGCTATGACAAAAAGAAGTACAAAAAAGCGGAAAGCTGGTTGCGCTCCGCCATCGACCTGGAAGAGCGGGCGCACGGACAAAGCAAAGGCGAATTGACTAAAACTGCCCGGGATTTTGCCGATCGAGCAACTCCGGAAGAAAGGGCGCACATGCAGGGGATAGACGAGTTGATCAAACGGGCAGAAGCGGCCGAAGCCGGCAAGTAGTAAGCATAGTTTCGCACTCGTTGATATAATCGGCCCTAATGCAAAAACAAATTGTTATTCGAGGATCTTTGCTGCTCCTGGTGATATCAGTGGTGGCAGCGCTCTGGTTGATCGCTCCGGAGGATCGAGAGTGGTGGCAGGCACTGCCTGCACGCCTGAGCCAGACCATTGAAAGTTTCAAGTCGAAAGGACGACCACCCTTAATCGCTAACTTACCGCATAGCACAGCGATAAAGGCCACTCCGCACGCAGTCGGTGCTCCCGTTTCAACACACGGTGGGAGCGTTTCTCAACCCGCACGTCCAATTCCTGTCTCTGCGCCAATTGATGTCACTTCTCTGTTTGCGCATTTGATGCCGCCCAGTCAAGTTCCCAAACCGCCTTTCATGGAACCGGTGCCACCAAAGCTGTACAAATCTGCGCGAGGACACGGCAAGCCGGTCCAATTCGGCAAGCGCAAGCTTGATGGAGTGTCGTTCTACCAGACCACAATCGATCTATCCGACCCGGATGCCTACTTCACCGTCGAGCTGGCAAACAACGCGGCGCAAGCCAATAGTGCTGAATCGAGTCATGGAGATGAGCAGTTTGAGTCGCTGGTAAAAAAGGCCAAAGGTGCAGTTGTGATCAATGGCACTTTCTTTAGCAAGGACGAGCAGAAACGCGTCATGGGCAACATGGTTTCGCAAGGCAGATTTCTCAAGTACAGCGTCTGGGAAAATTATGGCACCACTGTCGGATTGAAAGTAGACAACACTCTCGAGATGATTACAGCGCGCGCTGATGGACAGCCGCCCTGGGATAACTACTGGTTCTCGATTACCTGTGGTCCACGACTGGTCAAAGACGGCCAGATCTCGCTCAATCCGGAGAGCGAAGGATTCTCTGATTCCCATGTCCTGGGGATCGGTCCAAGATGCGCTTTAGGGTTTCCCCGCAGCCGCGACAGGCTCTATCTGGTCACATTCTTGTCCGGGCTTTCCCTGGCGCAAGAGGCGAACTTGATGAAAGAGATCGGCTGCCTGGAGGCGATGAATCTTGACGGCGGCGCTTCTAGAGCGCTGGCGCGAAACGGAGATATTCTTGTGGAAGCGGGCAGACCCTTGACCAATGTCATCGTCGTATACGACAGCAAGCATCCGGCTCCTGAAGATGTGGTCGATTCCTGGCACCGCTTCGTGGAAGGAGCACGTGCCACCACCGCATCGCGGCTCTAACGCCGCCATTTCTGCCGGCTATCGACTGCCACCATTAGCGGTGCGACGCCCGTGCTGATTGCCTGATCCACCTGTGTGCGATGAGGAACTGCCGCCGTGCCCTGACGAAGTTTGTCCCCCGTCCTCTTTGGCAGCGGCAGATTCGGAGCCGGCGCCATGATTGGTAGCCTTCAAAGCCGGCACCAGGCGGTGCGCCAGGTTGGTGATCATGCCGTTATTGTAGCTGCAGTAAACGAGATAAGACAAGGCAAGCAGAAGGATCATACCAAGGATTCGCTGCATCACCGCCAGATTGCCGCCACTGCCGCTGGTGGCACCCTTAGCCCGCTTGCTGAATCCGCGAGTGCCGGCGATGTCCGCATTGGCGTCGACTTCTTGAGCGGCGCGCAATTTAGCAACTTCCTGGGGAGAGATAAACTGGTGCTTGCAATTCAAACAAAAGCGGATATCAGGCTCCGCCGGCGCGTCACAATAGGGGCAATGCGTCCAGCTATAGCCCGAATTGTTTTTGTTGTTCGATGATTTGACTCCGAACAATTTACCGATCATGCCAAAAATGCCGACGTTGGTGTCCAGTCTGCTTCTGTCGGTGCGGTCTTTGCTGCGTTTGAGAGCCTTGTGCTCCGATGAATGCGATCTAGTTTGTTCGGTGATAAACTGTATCCCATCAAGCGACGTATTGGCCAGGGTCTTGAGCGAATGCGGTTGTCCGTTGTCATCCAGACCCATCTGGCGGCTCATCGCCTCCGCTTCACTGGCCAGATCCGTAAACTCCGATGTCTGCAAACGATGCCGGTAGGTCTTCAGTTTCAAGGCATCGCGCCGAATTGCGTCAGTGAACTCGATGCCGAACTCTGCCACTGTCTGATGACGTTTCTCCGGCTCTTTCTGCAAGGCTTTATTCAAAACGTTGGTCAGCTCAGTGCAAACTTTCAATTCCGGCAGAGTCTGACTCAAGGGAATGGGAGTGGCGTAAAGATGCGCATCCAGCATTTCAATTGCCGATTTGGCCGCGAAAGGCAGTTTGCCCGATAAGGTCTCGTAAACGCAAATGGCGAGTGAGTAAATGTCGCTGCGCGGATCGACAACCTGCGACGACAGACACTGCTCCGGACTCATGTAAGGCGGACTGCCGCAAACATCGCCGACCTTGGTAATCTGATACGAATCTTCCTGCGACAGCTTGGTTTTTTCCACCAGCTTGGAGAGACCGAAGTCGACCAGCGTCACCCAGTCATCATCACTGGCATAATGGCTGAGCATGATGTTTTCCGGCTTCAAGTCGCGATGCACGAGATCGACGGCATGAGCGGTGTCCAGCGCTTCAATCACTTGCTGATAGATGTGCGCCACCCGCTCGAGAGGCAGCGGACCATTGTCCTTAATCACAGTCTTGAGGCTGTGACCTTCCAAAAATTCCATCACCAGATACGGCTGCCGCTGAGCGCTCATGCCGAAATCGAACAGAGTGATGATGTGGTGATGCTTGACCGCGGCCACGGTTTTGGCTTCGCGACGGAAGCGCAAAACCGACTCAGCATCAGAGACTAGATGCGAGTGCAGCATCTTGATCGCCATGTGTTTGTCCATCACCTGGCTGCGCGCTTTGTAGACGACGCCCATGCCGCCGCGCCCGATCACCGACTCGATCGTATAGCGATTAGCCAGCAACGAGCCGACGAGCGGATCTTTATCGATAGTCCTGAGCGGCGAAGAATCGGCAGGGCACGTTTTAATCGCGTCCTCGTACTCTGAATAACATTCAGGGCAGCTCTTCAACTCTCTGGTAAGCCTCCGCCAACGCAAGTGCGCCGGAATTCAACCCCTCCATACCCTCATGCCCAGCCACCAAACAGCTAAAACCGGCACAAACCTAGCCATTTGTAGGGGCTAGCTTATCTTGGCAGGCCGCCGATCACGCCGCGTTTGCCGCGTTGGCCGTGCAAAGATGGGCGAGCGTCCTCGACGATGCCGCCCAGACGGCTCTTCGCTAGCAAAGATTAAAAGGGGAAACCCGGTATTGGCCGTGCTTTTCAGACCATAGCGCGAAAGAGTGATTTTTCTCGCTAATATGGGTGATTGCAGCTGTGCGTCATATTAATTCGGCGATGATGCTGTTGCTAACCGGCACACCTTTGCGAGTGATGCGCAGCTTGCCCTGGCAAATTTCGACGAATCCGCCCGATTCGAGCTTCTCCAGCGGCCGGCGCAAACTTTCGATCAGGCTGTATCC
>Ga0182024_10001789_pt1 | contig 54506 bp, 42 predicted proteins | sample P32metaG_FD_120480 | JGI IMG/M metagenome (GOLD analysis project Ga0182024, IMG submission 120480) | Permafrost microbial communities from Stordalen Mire, Sweden - P3-2 metaG (Illumina Assembly) | ecosystem: Environmental > Terrestrial > Soil > Wetlands > Permafrost | place: Sweden: Stordalen...
AACGGCACCCGCGCCACCACCCACCTCAGCTCGTCCCCCAGAGGCTCCAGCACCGCCCGAAACCTCTTCGCCGCCGTCCCCGTCATGCAATCCCCTCCAGAAAAATCTACACTGATCCCATCGCCACCAACCCCAACCCGCGCATCTTCCTCTCCGCCGGCGAAGCGAGCGGCGACCACTACGGCTCCCAAATCATCGCCGAGCTACGCACCCGCCATCCTCACCTCACCACCTTCGGCCTCGGTGGCCGCGAGATGGAGCACGCCGGCCTACACCGCATCGTCCGCGCCGAAGACGTAGCCCACATGGGCATCACCGAGGTCATCCGCCACGCCCCACGCGTCTACGGAGCCTACCGCAGCCTCGTAGCCTCCATCAAGAAGCAACGCCCCAGCGCTGCCATCCTCATCGACTTCCCCGACGTAAACTTCCGCCTCGCCCGCGAGCTCAAGAAGTTAAACATCCCAGTCATCTACTTTGTCAGCCCGCAGCTCTGGGCCTGGAAGCGCAGCCGTCTCCGCTGGGTCCAGCAGCGCGTCGACCGCATGCTAGTCATCTTCCCCTTCGAAGCCCGCTTCTACCGCAACCGCAACGTCAACGCCGAATTCGTCGGCCACCCCCTAGCCGAACTCCCCCTCCCCACCATCTCCCGCAAAGACTATGCGACGCGGAGCGGCACGATCCATCAGGATCAGTGGAATTACGCCGATGGGCTGATGCAGTCAACCCACATCCCAACGTGGGCTTTCTATAAGACCATGCAAGGTATTCGTTATTCGCTAGACCCGGCAAAAACGTGGATCGCATTGCTCCCCGGTAGCCGGAGCGGTGAGCTTAGAGCGAACCTCTTCGAAATGGTGGAGACTGCGATCCTATTGGGTGATAGTTATGAGTACTTGGTCCCAGTAGCTCCTACAATTAGCGCCGCACTACTCGAAGAGATGCAAGCTCAAACCGGCGAACAGTTGAGTGGCCCCAACCCTCCTCGCATCACCTTCGTCCCCGACGCCCGCGAAGCCCTTCACCACGCCCGCGCCAGCATCGTCGCCAGCGGTACCGCCACCGTCCAAGCCGCAGTCATAGGCAACCCATTCATAGTTGTCTACAAAGTCTCCCCCCTAACCTTCCGCCTCGCTAAGCGCCTCATCCGCTACCCAGCAGAAATCTGGCCCGACAATCAGCAAGACGCCGACGGCAACCTACCCATAGCCATGGTCAACCTCATCGCCGGCCGCCGCATCGTCCCCGAGCTCCTCCAGCAGAACTTCACCGCCACAAACGTAGCCGCCGCCCTCCGCCCGCTCCTCGCCGACACCCCCCAGCGCACCCGAATGATCGCCGACCTCGCCGAAGTCCGCCACGCCCTCCGGCCAGCGGAAAGCAGCCCGGAAAAGACCTCCATCCAAAGAGTTTGCGACGCCGTCGAGAGCCTTTTACCCCACCAAACCCCCACCAGCGATCCAAATCCAACAACTAACGTCTAACGTCTCAGAAAGACATGCCTGTACCATGATGTTCTGAGGAACTTTAGCCGCATGCCAGCTCTCTCCCGCATCCTTCGAACCCCGGCCAACCGGCTGCTTCTGCGGCTGCTTGCGCTCTCTCTGCTCCCCGCAACGGTTCTGGCCGCTCCCGTGCGCCCCCAGCTTCAGATCACCGGCTACGTCATCTCCGCCGACCTCGACCCCGCCGTCAACCGCCTCACCGCCACCGCCGACGTAACTTTTACCGCACTCGAGGATCTCTCCAACCCCAGCTTCGAGCTCAACAACGGCCTCCAACTCACCAAAGCCACCGACGCGAAGGGACAGCCACTCGAATCCGAGCGCCTCACCAGCACCAACAGCGTGCGCTTCAACCTCGCCAATCCCATCCCCAAAGGCACCACCACGACCTTCCACTTCGAGTACGCCGGCACCCTTAAAGAGGCCGACACCAGCCCCGTCGAAGGCATCAAGCTCGCTGCCGTCGCCGACCCCATCAGCATCCTCCTCTACCCCGGCGCCTGGTTTCCCATGACTGGCCTCTACACCAACCGCTTCACCGCCGAGATGCACATCCGCGTCCCCTCCGACGAGCGCGTCATCGGCTCCGGCAGTGGTGTCGCGGCACCCAAAAGTCTCCCCGGCAACCGCACCGAGTACACCTTCAAGTGGGCGAAACCCGGCTTCCCCGGCACGATCATCGCCGGCAAGTTTGCAGACCCTATCTCCGCTGGCAACATGCGCGTTTACGTCACCGAAAAGCGTAAGGAGTTCGCCCACGACTTCGCCAGCCAGGCCGAGCGCGAATACCTCTTCATGTCCGGCACCTTCGGCCAGCCCGAATCCACCCATATGAACCTCGTTGAGCTCCCCGATGACGCTGTCTCCGCAACCTGGGCCCCCGAAATCGCCGCCATCGCCGGCAACCGCATTGCCGCACGCAACGAGCAGCGCCTGCTCTCCAACACCATTGCCCATCAGTGGTGGGGTAGTCAGGTCTCTCCCGCAACCCTCAACGACGCGTGGATCACCAACGGTATGTCCCGCTACGCCGAACTGATGTACCTCGAAGACTCCGCCGGCAAGACCGCCTTTGAATCCGCCATCACCGACGTCTCTGCCGGAGCTCTCGCCTACGACACCGAACCCCTCACCACCATCGGCCGGCTCGACCCCTTCTCCCCGCAGTTTCAGTCCATGACCCTCGAAAAGGGAGCCATGGTCTTCCACATGCTCCGCTGGGAGATGGGCGACGACGTCTTCATCAAATTCCTGCGCGCCCTCCTCACCCAGTACACCGACAAATCCATCCGCAGCTCGAACGTCCAGACCGTTGCCGAGACGCAATCGAGCTTGCAGCTTGAACCGTTCTTCGCGCAGTGGCTCGACGGCACCGGCGCACCAGCCTTCCACGATAAGTACACAGTCTTTCGCCTCGGAGAAAACAAGGGTTTCCGCACCCTCGGCTCCATCGACCAGGACCTTGACCTCTTCCGCATGCCTGTCGAGCTGCGCATCGAGACCGACGGCAAGACCGAAATCCGCCGCGTCGATGTCAGCGGCACCGACTCGCAGTACTCCATCGAGACTTTCGGACGTCCGCGCCGCATCAGCATCGATCCCAATGACTGGCTGCTCAAGAGCACCCCTGACCTCGCTGTCCGCGTCGCCGTTCTGCGTGGGCAGCAACTCGTAGCCCAGGGTGATCTCACCGGCGCGCTGGTGGAATACCAGAAGGCGCTCGACTCCAACAAGAACAGCTCGCTCGCCGCTTACCGGATCGGCGAAATCTTCTTCATGCAGCGCAACTACCAGTCCGCCGCCAACAGCTTCCGCGATGCCCTCCGCGGCGACGGCGACCCCAAATGGGTCGAGGTCTGGAGCCACATCGAACTAGGCCGCATCTTCGACCTGACCGGCCAGCGCGACCGCGCCGTCGGCGAGTACCGGCAGGCCGTCCAGACCAACGACAACACGCAAGGCGCAGTCAACGAAGCCCGAGCCCTGATGCAAAAGCCCTACAAACGCGAAGCCGCCGATAACTAGAAACTTGCCTGCTCCTTGGCCTCTTTGGCCTTTCTGCACCCGACCATCCTTGCGGCCCCCTCACGCTCGCAACAAATCTCGTCCGTTGCCTACGCCGCGCCAGATTCCAGATTAACCTTCACGATCGTCCGAAGTCGATGAACGCGTGTTGTGGGTCGGTGTGCAGCAGGGTAACGTCGGCCACATCGCCTACATCGAGTCCTTGCTCCCCCCGCACAACCTTGCCCTCCACTGGAGGATCGAAGATGCGTACGTAGACACCCTTGTCGCTTGCTCCGGTGATCACGCCGTGGAAGGTCTTTCCGATGCTTCCTGTCAGAGCCACTGCGGCGATCCGCTTCACCATGGCACGTTCCACCTTGCGCGCCGCGGAGTCGCGCTCGTTGCAATGCGTCGCGATCGCTGCTAACTCGTCATCGGTGTAAGGCGGAGGCTCGTTCGCCAGCATCGCCTTCACCACGCGCTGGGTCACCAGGTCCGGGAATCGGCGGTTCGGTGCGGTTGAATGCGTATAATCCTGCGCTGCGAGCCCGAAGTGTCCCTGCTGCGTGACGTCACTTCCCTTGGCCAAAACATACTCGCCGGGCCCCATCAGCTTGATGATCGCCAGCGAAAGGTCGGGATAATGCACCGCGTCGGCTGCGCGCTGCACCTGTAGAAAGGTATTCAGAGCGCCGGAGTCGGGCTCCGTTGGAAGCACCGTTCCATGCCGTGCTACCAGCTCGACGATGCGCGCCCAGCGCTCCGGCGATCGCACCACGCGGCGGATGCAGGACCGCTTCGCCGCACGCAAAGTCCGCGCCATTGTCTCGTTGGCGGCGATCATCAGCTCTTCGATCAGGTCGGTCGCGCGGTTGTGAAATGCCGTATGGATCGACTGCACCTTGCCATCGACCACCACAGGATCCGCCTCGGTGCGACTGAACTCGAGCGCTCCCATCCGAACTCGCTGCGCGTGCAACGCCACAGCTGCCTCATCCTGTAGCCTCAACTGCGCTTGTAAATCTTTTGAAGCTGCCACCTTTGCATCCGGTGCAGCAGTCCCTTCGAGCCACGCCCCTACATGGTTGTAGGCAAGCTGCGCCTTATTCCGCACCGTCGCCTGGTAGATGCTGGTCTGTTGCACGCTGCCCGAAGAATCCACCATCCATTCGACGACCACAGCTGCGCGATCCACGTCTTCGTTCAACGAGGTCAGGTCAGTAGAAAGCTCCGTCGGCAGCATCGAAAAGTTTCGCACCGCTGTGTAGACCGTCTGGGTCTGCTCCGCTGCGTGCTGGTCAATGGGGGTGTCTCTCGACACCGCAGCAGAGACGTCCGCAATCCCCACCATCACGCGGATGCCGCCCTGCACCCGCTCCGCGACCTCAATCTGATCGAGGTCGCGTGAGGTGTCGTTATCGATCGACGACCACAACAGCGCCCGCATATCCCTGGTGCCGGCGGCAGGGGGGGCGCCCTGCGCGGCGCGAATCGCCGCAATCTGCGTGTCAGTGCCATCAGGAAAGTCTGGATGAAAACCTTCGCGAACCATCTCCGCAGAGGCAGAAGCAACTAGGTCAAAGTTGGCGGTGGGCATGCAAGGGAAGGCTATCATGCAGGCTGTTTCTGCGTTGCGGGATCCATCGACGCGACAAACAGCGAGGCCCGTTGCGAAACTTGCTCCACATCTGCGCCAATCACCGCATCCCGCCTGCCCTGCAACACGGCCAGTTGCGCGCCAAGTTTTCCCACTGTCGAACGCTACGCGGACACGCAAAAAACTTCGAGGCCCGAGGCCTGCTCGGTCAGCCGGTTCGTCGTTTGGCTATGGCAACTACCTGAAGGCCGGTTAAACAACCATCAGCCCAAGTCAGTGACCGTGTTTATTGAGCAATCCCTACAGCCGCCAATTTTCCTTCACCGCGAAAGCTGTCAAGCCCCCTTATTTTCTAACTAGCACATAACAAAAGGAATATTGCCGTTTGAAGCTGTCCTATGAGTTTCCCCCACTGCGGTAGAATAGAAATAGAGTCAAAGAAGGCCCCGGTCAATCGCCGCGGTTTTCCTATTTGCAGGCAAGTTCTCCCGTAACTCATTTGTTTGCTAATATTTGGCTCCAAGCCTTTTGTAATGAATATTTTGCAAAAAGCTCAAAACCGTAAGCATTTGATTCAAAGCAATTTATCAGGAAATACCCCCCCAGGGGGGCCCCCCCTCGAAGGAGATTTTCCCAGGCATACCGCATTGGTTCGAGAGTTACGAAAACATCTTAGGCGTTTGGCGGACGACTCTTTTGGACAGGTTCTAAGTAATTTTCATTCGATGGCTGCTAGACAGCTTCTCGCAGACTCGCCTCTCGCAGCACCTCAGCGGCAGATTCGGGGGTGATGTCCCTTTGCGGTCCGCCCAACAGTTCAAAGCCGACCATGAACTTCCGGATCGTCGCCGAGCGTAACAGCGGTGGATAAAAGTGAGCGTGAAACTGCCATTCGGGATGCTCCTTCCCATCGCACGGTGCGGGATGCAACCCCATGGAATAAGGAAACGGAGTGTCGAAGACCCGATCGTAGATTGAGGTGATGGTCTGGAGAATGGCGGCGAAGTCTGACCGTTCTGTCTCCGTCAGAGACTGAAGGTCAATCGCATGTCGCCGGGGCAGAACCATCACTTCAAACGGCCACACCGCCCAGAAAGGAACCACCGCGACAAAGCTCGCATTCGCCGCCACTACACGTTCGCCCGCCTCCTCTTCGAGCGCAAGGTAGGCACACAAAAGCACCACGTTCTTCTCCGCAAAGTATGTCTGCTGGCCGGAGAACTCCGCGACGACCTCATTTGGGATCGACCTGCTGGCCCAGATCTGGCCGTGCGGATGCGGATTGCTGGCCCCCATCATCGCGCCGCGATTCTCAAAGATCTGCACGTAGCCAATGTCGGCGCGCGAACCCAGATCGATGGATTGCTCGACCCATGTATCCACTACGGCGCGGATCTCCTCCACTGACATCTTCGCCAGCGTAAGGTCGTGCTGCGGCGAAAAACAGATCACCCTACAGACTCCACTCTCGCCCTCGGCCACAAGCAGCCCACTGTTGGCCTGGTCGCTCGAAAACCGGGGACTGTCCGGTTTCAACGCCGCATAGTCGTTCTCGAAGACATAGGTGCTCGTATATTTTTCTGTGCGCGCTCCGCCGGCACGCATGTTTCCCGGACACAGATAGCAGTCCGGATCGTAGGTCAACGCGGGCGGCGCGGTCTTGGGCTCGGTCTGTCCTTGCCAAGGCCGCTGCGTCCGGTGGGGAGACACTAACACCCACTCCCGCTTCAATGGATTGAACCGTCGATGAGGATTTTGCTGGCCCAGAGGATTCACCACGCACCACACTTCGCCGCAATCGCCAGGGCGCCGTCAGAGGGCTCAGTAATAAAGCAGTGTGCCGCAGTCCCCGTTCGTTCCTCATATTCTCGCTGCACAATCTCCATGAAGCTGTCCGCCTTTTCTGCACTCACGACGTTCACTGTACATTCACCGAATCCGCCGCTAGTGACTAGACCGCCAAAACAACCATTGCGATCCCAGCATATCGATCTCCGAGCAGCTCGCCGCGAAGTCGCCGCGCATACTCGCATGGGCCTTGACCCAATCAGATTCACACGAGCGGGCACGGAAAACGCGTGGCCGTCCTGTCCAAACGTCTGCTGGTGTGCTTGCAGCGCCACTTCCTTATACACATTCATCGGCTGTACCTGAGTACTTTGAATTTATTTAATCCTACGATCCGCGACGAATGATTTGCCAGCTAACCGCGTTTCACGGCTATTCTTCGCGGAGCACCTCCAGCGGTTTCTGCCCAAGGATGCGATGGCTCGCAAGCCAACCGGTCGCTACCGTGAGAGCCGCAGTACCAAGCAGCGCACCCAGTGTCCATGCCCACTGGAAGTGATAGGCGACCGTGAGACGTGTGAGCAAAACCGACGAGATGAGGTTGGCGAAGGTGACGCCGACCAGGCCTGCAACGAGGCCCAGCACAGCGAATTCGATGGAAAAGACAGTAGCGATGCGAGCCCGAGTTGCTCCTAGCGTCTTTAGAACTACGACCTCGCGAATCCTTCGATACCGAGTTCCCGCAATGCTGCTGGCAAGGATGATGATGCCGGCAAAGATCGAGAACGCAGCAAGAAACTGGATGACATAGGTGATCTGGATAACGACGGCGCGCACCGTCTCGAGCGCTTGGGCGACATTGATGACCGTCACTGTGGGAAAAGCGTTGTAGAGTGCCCGTTGCAACTCACCTACCCGCGCTGGATCGGCATGGACGCCGCCGTACCAGACCACAGGCAGACCTGCGAGGGCGGGCGGCGGAAGGATGAACTGAGCCCGCGAATAGGCATGTTGACCGTCGGCTTTGGTAAGAGCGACAACCGTGGCGATGACCCGCGAATCCTGCGCCGCAAAGGTGATGTGGGAGCCGACCTTCACTCTCAGGCGATCAGCCACACGCTGCTCGATGGCGACAACGGGAAGTTTTTCATCGGTAGCCCACCAGTTGCCCTCGACAACTTTGATTCCAGGAGGCGGCGCTTCGGACCAGGTAAGGCTGATCGACTGCAACATGCGCTTCGGAAAGTTTTTTAGCTTGGCCTGGTTCGCAGGTACACCGTCGATGTCGATGATGCGCGAGGAGACAACGGGGAGTAACTCGGGGGCAGCGGTCACACTCGGCTGTGTCTTCAACAAAGTGCGTATTCTGCCGACCTCTTCGTTCGTGATGTCGACGAGGAAGACATTAGGCAGGTTGGGAGCGCTGGAAACATGCAACTCCCTGACTACCGCCTGTTGAACCAGATAGACAGTCATGATCTGCATGACGCCCATCCCGAGCGCGGCCAGCAAAGCCGCAGAAGGATTGCCCGGACGATAAAGATTCGCCAAACCGTGGCGCATCGCCGAGGGCAGGTGAAGGCGCGTCTTCGATAAAAAGAACCTGAGACCTGCGAGCACAGCAGCAGAAGCCGCGAGCAGGACAGCGAGAACAGCGACGAGACCGATAGAAAAAACCTGCCCCACGACGACCGAATCGCTGAGCGTCGTGGCGATGGCGGCGAGCCCTGCAAGAATCAGCAGCGCCGAACCTATCTGTGCGAGATTTTTCGTGATCTTGTTCCAGATGGCGGTCACAAAGGGGTCATCGTTGTCCTCTACGGCCCTGCGAAGAATAAGGACGGGACGTACCGCGCGTATGTCGAGCAGTGGAGGCAAAGTGAAAAGAAGTGTCGTGAGAATCCCGGTGGCAAGTCCGGTGAAAATCGTACCGAGCTGAATGTGGAGATCGGTGTCGACGTTGATCAGCTTCGCCAGCAGCAACGGGAAGGCCAGTTGCACGCCAACCCCGAGCGCAACTCCGAGCACACCACCAATGAGCCCTAGTAGTAAAGTCTGCAACAGATAGATCTTCATGATCTGCCCGGAGCGCGCGCCCAGGGACTTCATGATGGCAATCGTGTCCAACCGCTGCTGCAGGTGAGCTCGCATGGCCATCGCCACGCCGATGGCACCCAAGACCAGTGCAACAAGGCTCATCAGGGACAATAGACTGGTTGCGCGATCAAGGCCCTGGGTCAGCGCAGGATTGGTCTCGCGGTAGTCGATAATTTGTGCCTCTGGCAGGAGCTTTTCCAGCCGCATCTTCAAATCGGCGACCGCTTTATCCGAGATGGGCGCGCCATTGCCCGGCTTGGGCACTTTGAAAAGATAGCGCTGCCCAGCATGACTGCCAGGTGCGAGGAGACCGCTCGTAGCGAGGCCAGCACGCGAGATGAAGACGCGAGGGCCAGCTGCAAAATTTCCAGACAGCCGGTCCGGCTCATTCACTACGACCGAGGCAATGCGAAACACCTGCGTGCCGATCTTGAGGTCGTCTCCGGTCTTGAGATGCAGACGGACAAGAAGGTCATCGGCGACCACCACTGTGTCGGGGGTAAGGACGTTCTTTAGTTGCCCAGCAGGAGCCAGTTCCACATTGCCGTAGAAGGGATACATCGCCGGATCGACAGCCTTCAGGGAGATGAGTAGTGGATCGAGAGTTTTAGCAGCGGAGGCCATCGAGAGCAACTCAGTGACGGGCGTAATCTCAACCCCGCCAGCCGCAATCTCATCGAGCCCCTTCTGCTCCTCCGGCGTAGGCTGCTGAAACATTCGTGCAGAGAGATCGGCAGCCATGATACTGCGCGCGCGGTTCAGCAGGGCACCGCGAAAGGAAGAAGAGAACCCTCTCACTCCCGTCAACGCAGCGACGCCAATCGCAACCGAGAGAATGACAAAGAAGAATTTCCCGCGCGAAGAGTGCATCTCGCGTGCGGCGATTTTAGCGGCGGAACGATAGGTGAGGGTCGCCATGCTAGCCTTCGGTCAACGCGCCGTCGGGAGCGGCAGCAGGGTTGGCATTGATCTCATCCGAGATGATCAGGCCGTCGCGCAGGACGATCCTGCGATTCGCATAACTAGCCAGCAAAGCGTCATGCGTCACCAGCACGAGCGTCGTTCCTTCGGTCCGGTTCAGGTTCAAAAGCAGTTCAAGCACATGGGCGCCGTTGGTGCTGTCGAGGTTGCCGGTGGGCTCGTCGGCAAGAACGATCGGCGGTCGCAGAATGAACGCCCTCGCCAATGCCACGCGTTGCTGCTCGCCGCCGGATAGTTGCACCGGATAGTGGTCCATGCGGTCGCTGAGGCCGACACTGCTGAGCAGATCGCGTGCGCGGGCGAGACCGTTCTCTCTCGCATCGGCGTTCAACTCATGCGGAAGAAGGACATTCTCGAGCGCTGTCAACGTCGGGATGAGTTGATAGGACTGAAAGACAAACCCGATAGTCTTGCCGCGGACCTGTGCCAGCTTGTCCTCCGGCAGGTAGCTGATTGCAATCCCGTTGAGATGCACCTTGCCTGCGCTTGGCGTATCGAGCCCGGCAAGCAGACCGAGCAGAGTCGATTTGCCGCTGCCGCTCGCGCCCATGATGGCGGCGAACTGGCCCTTCGGAATCGCGAAGTCGAGCCCCTTGAGAATATCTACGGTGCGCGGGCCGTTCCGGATGGATTTGCGAAGGCCTTCAACGTTAATCATCGCTACTGGTTCCTTCACCTGGTCGTTCCTTTGGCTACGCCATTTCAGTTTGGTAGAGTCGTATCAATGCGGCGATATGGACTTCTTCTAATAGTAGCGGGTGTGGCGCTGGGAGTGTGTAGCTGCCGGACCGACCATGCCTCTAAGCAGTCTTCCACGACGGATGCTCGCGCGAGCGACTCGCCGCAGGCCGAAGCTCCCCAGCCCTCGGCGCCCGCGGTTGCGGCTGACGTCGCGATGCCTGACGGATCACACGATCCGCGGCCACTTCTGATCTGCTTCGGCGACAGCCTGACCGCAGGCTACGGAACCGACGCTGGCCAGAGCTATCCAGACTACCTCCAGGCGGATCTCGATGCCATGGGCTATAAGTACCGGGTCGTCAACGAAGGCATCAGCGGCAACACGACCAAGGACGGCGTCGAGCGGCTCGGCAGTATCGTCGCCCTGAAGCCCGCGGTCGTGGTGGTGGAGTTCGGTGGCAACGATGGCTTACGGGGCCTTCCCATCGAAGACTCACGCGCGAACCTGGACAGGATTATCGCGACGCTGAAGGCCAGCGGAACCAGGGTCGTTCTAGCTGGAATCACGCTGCCGCCCGACTACGGCCCTGACTACATCAAGCAGTTCAACGCGACCTACACGCTACTGGCCAACAAATACCAAGTGCCCATGCTACCTTTTCTCCTGAATGGCGTCTTCGGCGTCGATGGCATGATGCAGGCCGACAGAACGCACGCCACCGCGAATGGCAACAAGGTGGTTGCGAAGAACGTTCTTCCACTGGTGCTACCGTTACTGAAGAAGTAGCGCGCTTACCCCATCACTACAATTGGCTGCACCAGGGTCCCGGCGATGCGTCGCGCAATCGCAAGCAGCTCCGTTGGCGTCGTGAACACTTTGATCAGCGGCGCCTGCGAAAACTCCGGCAGATTCACCTGCATCCCGTTGCGCATCCGTCCGGCTAACTGATCGTCAACAGTGACCGAAGGCATCTCCGGCAGCAGCGTGCGCGGATGAGGCAGCAGTGCTTCGAGTTCGGCAGGTGTTGCCTGCTTCAGCTGATCGATGGTGATGGCGTCGTTCAGCGAGAATGCGCCGGCCCGCGTGCGCCGAAGGCTGGACAAATGAGCTCCACAGCCGGCCAACTGCCCCAGCTCGTGCGCCACCGAGCGAACATATCCGCCTGCTGAAACCGCCATCGTGAACGCTGCAATATCGCCTTCCAGCGTCGTCAGTTCGAAGCTGTGAATCGTGATTCTGGCTGGTTTCACAGGGACAGCCGCACCCGCCCGCGCCAACTTGTGAGCAGCCACTCCATTGATTTTTTTTGCCGAGTAGATCGGCGGCATCTGGTTCACTTCACCATGAAAAACGCGGCTCAGGTCACGAACCTCATCGAGCGATTTAAGCAGCGGCCGTGGCTCAGCGCTTGCAGTGCCTTCGGCGTCGAACGTATCGGTGGCAAATCCAAAGCAAATATGGCCCTCATACTGTTTTTCCGCCTGACCGAAGAACTGCGCAAGCCGCGTGTACTTGCCCAACAGAAGCGGCAAGACTCCTGTAGCCATCGGATCGAGCGTGCCAAGATGGCCGATTGATTTTTCGCCGGTCACGCGGCGGACGATCGAGACGACATCGTGAGAGGTAATGCCCGCAGGTTTGTCGAGGACGAGGAGACCATTCATTCCTCTACCAGTGTAGTGGCTAAAACGCGCTGCCTTGCCTCCGCACTAGCGAAAGGAACTCGTTGCGCGTTTGTAGTTGCGTCTTGAAGACCCCAAGCATGGCAGAAGTGACCGTCGAGGAGTGCTGCTTCTCCACGCCGCGCATCATCATGCACAGATGTTGGGCTTCGAGAATGACGGCGACTCCCTGCGGATGAATCGCCTCCGTAATGGCGTCGCCGATCTGGCGGGTCAGCCGCTCCTGAACTTGCAGCCGGCGCGCGAACACATCGACAAGGCGCGGAATCTTGCTAAGCCCAATCACCTTGCCATTGGGAACGTAGGCGATGTGCGCCTTGCCGAAGAAGGGCAGCAGATGGTGCTCGCAGAGCGAGAAAAATTCGATGTCCTTCACGATCACCATCTCGTCGTAGTCCACATCGAAGAGTGCGTCATGCAGGACCTCTGTCACATCCATGGTGTAACCGCGGGTCAGGAAGGCCATGGACTTCTCCACGCGCTCCGGTGTGCGCAGCAGCCCGTCGCGGGTAAGGTCTTCGCCGAGGCGGACAAGCAACTCACGGTAGAGGTCTTGCGTAGAGACGCTGTCCAACAGGGGTGCTTCGATGGTAGCCGACGTGCGTGGCATAGTTTGAGGCCTTTCTTAGATGGTACCTGGCGCTGGTGCCGAGTCGCCGGAATAGTCGAAGGAGTTATTGCTGGTCTCCTCCACGTGAACTCTCTCCAAATGGGCGGCGGTGAAGCGTTGAAAGATGCGATAAATCTCGATACTTAGATTCTCTGTCGTCGAGACCGTGTCCCGAAAGCAGTCGAGCATGTTCAGATTGGTGTGATCGAAATGCTCCAGTAACTTTGTTTGCGCGAAAGCATCAAGTTCGGCCAAATTACAGACCATTCCAGTTGCGGGATCGACCTGGCCGCTCAGCGTGATTTGCACCGTGTAGTTGTGTCCGTGGCCGTGCGGATTATTGCATTTCCCGAAAACCGTAGTGTTCTGCGCCGCATCGTAGCTCTCCGTGTGCAGCCGGTGCGACGCGCTGAAATGATAGCGGCGTGAGAGGTGCGCTTTCATGGCTCACCATAGTAGTCCGCGAAGAGATCGGGCATCTCGTACACGCGGACGCGGTGCAGCTTCGCGTGAGGAATTTTATTGTCCACCCGTTTCCAGATAGCGATCGCGATATTTTCCGTCGTGGGGATCGCGGTCTTGAACTCAGGCACTTCAAAGTTGAGATGACGGTGGTCATATGCGCTTACCACCTCGCGCTCCAGAATGTCTTTCAACTCCTTCAAGTCGACGACGAAACCAGAGACCGGATCAACCTCTCCTGCGACGGTGACCTCCAACGTGTAATTGTGACCGTGGCCGTTGCGATTTGCGCATTTACCGAAGACACGCTGATTCTCCTCCGGCGACCAGGCGTCGTTCCAGTAGAAGTGCGCGGACGAAAATTCAGCTTTGCGCGTAAGAAAAATCATGGGCATCCCTGTGGTTAGACGCTGTAGAACGAATGGCGGATGCAACGGCTCGAGTCGCTAGAGCGTTGGGTCGTAACGGCGCCCCTTCCAGGTTACCGTTTTCTTGATGCGATGCTGAATGAAGCTCTTGATCAGCAAATATACGAGAAGAGGGACGCCGAGGATCGAGATCGCCACATCCAGGGCCGGAAATGAGGAGCGGGCAACACGCGAGTAGAAACGCCAAAGCGTCCGCACCCAAATCAGTAGGATAACCCACCGCTGCCACGGCACCAGCCAGTAAAGGCCAAGCGCCAACGCTGGAAGACCAAAGAAAAGCAGGAGATCCAGAATGCGCCAAAGAGCAAGCGCGATGGGCTTTGGAATCAGCATCGCAAGATTTTTGGTCCAGCCCTCGATCATCTCAGACGTCGTGCCGTACATGCGCGCGGCGAGCGCGTCGGGTGCATAGCGAAAACGAATGACGCGAGGACCGCGCTTGATGTTTCGCGCCAGGGCCACGTCTTCCAGTACCGAATTACCAACCGCGCGGTGACCGCCGACGGAGAAGTAGGCATCCCGTTCCACGAGGAGGAACTGACCGTTGGCCGCCGCCAGTCGGTGCATAGGATCGCTCACCTGCTTTGGCGGATAGACCGAGGCCAACTCCGAGAAGATCAGCGGCATCACCGTGTGTTGCCAGAAGCCGGTAACAATCTGGCGCGGCGAGTAGGACAGCAGCGCGGCCTTGTGTTTTTCTTTCTCGCGGAGCGCGCGTGACAGACTGCCCGGCTCGTGGAGAGTATCGGCATCGGTGAAGAGGAGATTTTTCCCTCTGGCGATCTGCGCTGCTGCCCAGCATGAGCTGCTCTTGCCGGTAAAACCTCCACGGCTGCTCAAATCAAGCGGCGGGGCATCGAGGAGGATTACGCCGGGGTCCCGTGCAGCGGCATCAGCTGCGATCTCGCGGGTCCGATCGGTTGAGTCGTCATTGACGACGATCAACTCCCACTGGAGACCAAGAGCAAACCCCTCCTCTGACTGGTCGAGGAGCGACTTCAGGCACGACGGTAAAGTCCTCTCCTCATTGCGAGCCGGAAGGATAATAGAAAGCTCCAGCTCAGGCAGCTTTGCAGGATCTGGCTCGGGGATAAGGGATGTGGAACTCACAAATTCGTATTATAGGAACTGGAGCGTCTTGTGCGTAGAGTCTTGGGCAAAGTCTGGATAAGTTTGGCGTTGGGAGTGCTGCTCACAGCCGGATGCGACCGCGGCAGCCACCCAGGGAACATCAACAAACCTGCACCGCAGTTTGTGTTGAGCGATGGTACGCAAACTGTAGATCTGAGCAAGCTGCGCGGGCGTGTCGTGGTCCTCAATCTCTGGGCGACCTTCTGCGCTCCGTGCGTTGAAGAGCTGCCGAGCCTGCTGGCACTTCACAAGCAGATGCCAGACCTGGCGATCGTAGCCGTCAGCATGGACCAGGATCCCGATGTGTACCATCGGTTTTTGATCCAGCACCATGTCGATCTCCTCACGTTCCGCGACGAAGACCAGAGGGTCAACGCGCTCTACGGAACCCTACAGATTCCGGAGACCTACATCATCGACAGACAGGGCATTCTGCGCAGAAAATTCGTTGACGCGCAGGACTGGACTAGCCCGGAGATCACCGGCTACCTGTCTAAGCTGTAATCCACCTCTGCCCGTCGAATCTGCATCTACCGCTGGGGCGAGTAGAACGCTCGAATATCGATTCCTCGCATCCCCGCTCTATGCGCGGCTTCCAGCCCCTCGTTTGAATCTTCGAAGACGACGCATTGGTCGGGTTCTACCTTCATGCGCCGCGCCGCCTCCAAGAACACATCCGGTTCCGGCTTGCCATGCACGACGTCCTCGGCAGCAACGACGCAGTCAAACAGCGGTAGCAACTTTGTCACGCAAAGGGTAGCCTCGACATTTCGCCTTATTCCGTTCGACGCAACCGCCATCGGTACTCTTCCGTGCCAGTCCCCCGCTATCTCCGCAATGACGTTGATCTCCTCGATCAAAGGGAGCCCCGTCTGAAAGGCCACGTTGTAGCGTTCGAAGATGCCCGGCCGCGAAGGTGCAGGCCCGGAGAGCTGCACCTCATACTCGTCCAGCAGCGCATCCGGGCTGAGACCGACGCGCGGGTAGTACCACGCAGGCGTCATCGTAAGCGCAAGCGGTTCGAGTGCCTGCTGCAGCGCCCACAGATGTGCCGGCGCCGTATCGACCAGCGTACCGTCGCAGTCAAAGATCAATGCGGAGAAGCTGCCCTCCGGCAGAGAGATCACCATCTTCCAATTCTACGAAATAAGCTGTGCGGAAGCCTCCGCTGCTATGATCGAGCCATGACACAGCTTGATGTTCTCTACCGCTACGGTGTCCCTCCCACCGAGTCAGCCATCCTGGCCATGGCAAAGGTGCGCGAGGTCTACGGCGTACGCCGAATGGAGTTCGACGAAGCAAAGAAGACCGTGAGGGTCGAATACGATGCCAGCCGCCTCACCGGGCCGGTGATCCGCCAACTACTGCGCCGCGCCGGCCTCGACATTGTAGAGACGATGCCGATGTTCGCGCCGCCCGCCCCCCCGGAGCCGGTCGCCGAAGCCTAGTTGCCGACGGCCGAATTATCCGCTATTTTTGGTTACAGCACTTCCCTGTTTTTTCGCGCCCGTAGCTCAGCTGGATAGAGCATTTGGCTTCGAACCAAAGGGTCGGGAGTTCGAATCTCTCCGGGCGCACCAGAGTTCTTCCACATCTCGCGAAGAGGCCTTGGCGGCTTGCTCTAAGGCGCAAACTCCGTTATCGTTAGAAGGTTGCATCCCCGCAATGCGCGCGCCCGTAGCTCAGCTGGATAGAGCATTTGGCTACGAACCAAAGGGTCGGAGGTTCGAATCCTTCCGGGCGCACCATAATCAATAACTTACGGGAACGACGAAGTTTCAAGGGCAAAATAAGGGCAAGATAAGAATTAGCCCGTCCAAAAGCAGTGCAAATCGCCGGAATGTGAGACAGAAAAGCCTCTGCGTTGGAGGCTTGTTTCTAAGTTCGAGATTCTCGTTGCCGTCGCTTTGCCGTCCTCATTGCCGTGAGGCATCCGGCACACCGACGTCCCTTCTTTTCATAACCAGTTAGCGTTCCATGGCGGTGGATACACTTCCGGCTGGCTCGCGGGTTGAGCAAAGCACGGTTATACCTTCAGGGTGCGGCTTTGGTTTGAAATCCACTAAATCGCGCAGCTTGAGCTCTCAAACCTTCTTCGCGCTGCTTTTGAAGGAGCAGTTGAGTTTCGTTGGCCATTTCATTTGATTTTGCGGTGTCCCCTAACCGCGCGTATATCCTGCTGAGTTGATAATGAGCATTGGCTTGCTGAGGGTCCAGCTCGAGAACACGTTCGAATTCGATCATGGCTGGTTGAATGAGTCCTGATTTAAAATAGAGCTTACCGAGTTCATCATGAGGTTCGGCCAGCTCTGGGTTCAATGCAATGGATCGCTTGAGCGCGGCGGTTGCTTCTTCTGACTGTGACAAGCGTGACAGGACAAGTCCGTAGATGTATTCCAGCATTGCATCAGGCGGTACCATTATTCGCGAAGCTGCGAGCACCTGGCAAGCTTCCTGGTCGCGGCCTTGGCGCATGTAACTTTGAGCGAGAGCGACGTGACCGAGAGCTATCTCTGGATGGGTCTGGATTGCCTTCTGAAACGACTCGCGAGCCTCATCGTATGCGCCTTGCACCATCTGGATCGATCCCAGGCGCACATTCAAACCGTACGCGTCGGGGGTGTCCTTCATCCCCTGCTGCACGATTTGTGCAGCAACGTCATAGCGGTCGAGGTCCATCAATAGCCGTGTGTAATCCAAATAGCGGTCAGGATTGTCGGGTTCGGCGCGTACGGCTGCTTCATAGGAATCGAGAGCTTTCGGGGTGTTGCCTGCTGCCTCATACGCTAAGCCAAGAAGCGTCAGGATGTTTGGATCTGCCACGCGCTTCAGGGATAACGGTTGCAGGATCGCAACAGCTTCCAATGGTCGGTTAGCATTGATGAACGCGATAGAGAGATCGTATTTGCTGCCCCAGAACTCCGGTTGCATCTGCACAATTCGCTTGAAGCGATCGACCGTTTCCGGATACATCCTTTGCCCGCTCAGCAATACTGCCAGTTTGTACTCCTGATCGATGTTGAGAGCCGAGCGCCGTTCCATGTCTCCAATGATAGAAAGCGCTGCCGCATTCATGTTCAACCGCAGGCATGCTGACGCCATCTCGTACAGAAGTTCAGGATCGTTGTCCAGTAGAGCCCGTGCAGGCTCCAGTTGCTCGACGGCCTCTTTATCGCGCGCAGTATCCAGATATAAAGCCGCGAGATAATAATGCACAAATGGGTCCTGCGAATTCAAAGCTAGTGCGCTCTTCAGTTCCCTCTCGGCTAAATCGTAGTTCTTTGTATCCAAATAATTGACCGCCAAATTCTTGTGCGGCCCAGGAAGGTGCGGATTAAGCCTAATTGCCTGGTTGTAGTAATAATTCGCCTCTTCCAAACTACTTAACTTCGTCTCTGTAACTCCGATCAGGTTGTCGATAGAAGCATCTTCCGGTTGTGCAGCATGTGCTTCTTTAAACTCCGCCAAGGCCTTCTCATAGTGCCCTTGCTTGAAGAGCACGACAGCGTTTTGCAGGTGCGAATTCCCAGCGAACTGGGCGGCCGCAGAGCTAATAAGCGCGAATAAAACCGGGACAACAAGCAGTTGGTTCATTGGGGAGGAGCCTCACACAGATTCACCGTGCATCATCAAGCCGTTCTATTTTGATCTTGCGCACGGCCTCAAACTCTTCGGCTGCTGCATCGCTCTTTCCTTCTGCGCGATAGAGAAGACCTAATTGATAATGCGCCGTTCCATCTAAATCTATTACGAGCGCCTTCCGAAGTTCGGCTTCGGCTCTTGGATAATTCTTCTGCAAAAGATAAGCCTTACCTAGCTGCTGATGTATGAGCCAAAGATTGGGCTTGGCCCGGAGAGCGGTTTCGAGATAAGGAATAGCTTTATCGGGCTGGTGTTGTGTTACAAAAATAGTTCCCATCTCTCCATTTGCTTCTGGATGGTCAGGGTTGAGTTGCAGTTCTTGCTTAAGCTCTTCGATCGCCTGCTCGGGATCGCCGGTCTTCCATAACAGGTGGCCAATTTCGAAGTGGAGACCAGGTAAGGAAGGGTCCAACTGCTCGACGATATGGTACTCAGCCAGAGCTTTATCGTCTTCCTCCTGGTTCTCGTAAGTTTGGGCTTGCAGTTGGTGAGCGCGTGCGGAGGCAGGGTCTATTGTCAGCAGTTCGCTCAAGACTTGCAGGCTGAGATTCCGGAGAGTCTTCGCTAGAAGATACTGAGCATTGAGGTCCTTCGGATGACCCTGAAGCCATAATCGCAGTGAGGTCTCAGCCTGTCTAAATTGCTGGCGATCAAACTCGATAGGTGATCGAATGTATAAATTGTTAGAAATTGGAGGCACACGCACAGCTTGTTGAAAGCTCTTCCAATCCGCATCGAAGTCCGTAAGAGCAAGACGCTGGTCGACGATTGATAGAGCCAGATCGCGGGAGGGACTGGTGGGGAACTTCTGCAACGCGGCATGTGACTTACGAAGCGTTCCCAATGCAACTTCGCTGAAGAGTACACGAAGCGTAGCGTATGACGGCGGCATACCAACAGCAGCGCACGTGGCATCAAGTGAGATTCGAAGCGCCGCGCTGAGCATCTCCAGAGCCGTAGTTGAATCCCCGCTCAGAAGCGCCACCTCAGCAAGATGAGCATATGCCGCGGCGGAAGAAGGATCGACATCCAGCTCTCGGTGAAATTCCTCTTGCGCGTCGCCCAACTTTTCCTGGTAAAGGTAGACTTCGCCAAGGCCAAGGTGTGCGCCCTTCCATGTTGAATCTTTTTGAATGGCGAGTCGGTAATGAGCAACCGCCTTGGACCATGCTTTTTGATCCTTGTAAATGTCGCCGTAAATCTGATTCAGCAGCGGTTGTCCAGATGCGGCCGCAAGAACAGCTTCAATCTGCTCATCGGCGGCTTTGCGGTAGGCTTCCCCCAGAACAAAATGAATGTCCAGGTCCGATGGGAATAGCTCGTTCGCTTTCGCTAGCTGATCGACAGCGGCCGTGCTTTGACCGGCATCCCACAGCGCAGTACCAAGCCAGCTCTGTGCCAGTTTATCAGCCGGGTCCACTCGAATAGCCTCGCGCAAAAGCGTCACGCCCTGTGCTGGCCGATTCAACTTTACATCATCGATCCCAAGCCACAGGCTCACACCGCGCATGCCGGGCCTCAACTTGCTGGCTGTAGTTAACGCCCGGGCTGAGTCTTCAAATTTTGACTGCGCGTAGTAAACCAGTCCAAGGTTTACATAGGCCTCGGGGGGGGCCGGGTGAAGACGGATAACCGCCAGGTATTCTTGCACCGCTTTATCAAGAGAACCAGCATCTTGTGCTTGACGGGCTGCCGCAAAATGACTGCGAACTTCTGGAGAGATCTCCTGCGCTCGAACTACGAATGGTCGAGCAGAAATAACCAGACAACAGAACAACGCCACTATGCGTGCAAGGGAAAAGATAACGGTTTTGCTCCTGCTGTGCATCGTCCAATTGTAAATCCGGTTTACAACTCCCCGGCCCCTCCATAGAGGAGGGGCTGGGAGGGTCGGTTGGCAGTTGTTAGAACGTAAATCTCAGACTTGCCTGGATATTTCGTGGACCGGTGGCACTACTGGCCTGGCCAAATCCGCCCATAGATTTCGTTGCCGACGTATTAAACCCGGTAAATCGGTGTCGGTTGAGAACGTCAAAGAACTCCATTCGAAAGACCGAATGAACTCTGTCTGTGAACAGTGGGATCTTCTTCGAGAAATTGAAGTCTTCATTCAGTGTCGCGAGTTCACTCACACTAAGCGCTCGTGGAGCATCGCCGAATGTGAAGTTTGGAGCATAGGTGAATGCCGCGGGGTTCAATCTGACACTCTGTCCAAAAATGAACTTACCGTGAAGACCGTTTGGATTCTGGCCAGGTACAACATTTCCGCGAGTGCAACCTAAACAGAGATTTCCCGCAAATATGCCGGAATCCCAGCCCGGAGAACTCACCGAAAGCGGAGTGCCGCTCTGATAGCTTTGGACAGCTGCAATTGCCCAACCGCCGGCAAGCACGTTTACCACTCCGCCAGTATTCAGAAACGGCTTTCCTCGCCCTACTGGTAACTCATAGGTGTAACTAATGACAGCTCGCTGTGGGGTATTGAATGCGCTAAGTGATTTCTCCGCTTTGAGGTTGTATGTGTTGAGGGCGCCCGATGTGCCGTTTCCTTCCCAAGCTGACTGGCTGGGATACTCCGAATCGGCATTGGTAATATTCTTTGACCAGCTGTAGTTGGCCAGAACTGTCAATCCGTAGGAAAGACGCTTCTGTAGCTGAACTTGCAGGGCATTGAAGGTGTAGTCGCCAAAGGGATCTGACATCGTTGCAGAGTCAACATTAAAACTGCTGTACTGCGGGAATGGACGGAGAGCCTGCGAAACAGTTCCTGTGAATCCGGGAAATGGCGTAGCCACCAGCGGTTGCCCAGCGCAGACCGTGTTGGCTTGGTCGGTTATTTGGACTTCGAGGCAAAGTCCTCTCGCTTGGTCCACTGGGTTTCCCTGGTTAGGATCATGCATAAACGCCTGAAGATGGTCTCCATGAGCGCCCACATAAGCCACGTCCAGAAGGACATTCCCGGGTAGTTGCTGCTGGATATCCAGGGTCCAATTCTGGACTGTGCCGGGCCGTGCGACCTTCGACAGGATTACAGTTGGTGTTGCGCCATTCTGTGCGGTTGGATTTATGAACGGCGGTAGATTGCCCGGATATGCTGTGATCTGGGAAAGGACAACGGCTGGGGTCTGTGGACTTGCCGGAGTTGGATAGGTGTAGTTTCCGGCGAATCCCTGGCTATCGCTTTCAGCAAATCCTCCCACACTCAGATTCGAGAAGTAAATACCGTATCCGGCTCTAACCACCGTGTCAGGCGTAAGAGCGTAGGCAAACCCAAGCCGCGGTCCGACTGCCTTGCGGAAAGTGGTTTGTGGCGTATCTTGTCCTGTTCTCCCCGGCCCATTGCCCGCGAAGGCATAAGCTCCGGGAAGGTTTCCGGCACCGGGATTTGGTAAAGCCTGGTCCAAATACGACAATTGATTGTGAGCTTCTGTGGTGGGTAGAGTGATGTCATATCGGAAACCAAGATTCGCAGTGAGCTTCGAGTTGACCTTCCAGTCGTCAGTTGTGAAGCCAGCCATGTATTTCGACCGCCATCCGAGTTTCTCAGGTAATGCAATGTATGCCGTATCTGCCGCACCAAGATAGAAGCTTGCAAACCCGAATCCAGAGTCGGTATCAGTCGGAATACTCGTGGGGCCGGAGCTGAAGCCGAACTGGCCAGACGTGCCCGTCAGGATCCTGATATTGAACTCCCCGGGGCGGTATTCGGCGCCGAACTTGAAGCTATGACGGCCATGTTGCCACGAGACAATATCATTGGTCTGCCAGGAATTGTCAGCAAATTCGTCTGCCCCATCGCTGGGCAGATTGACTCTGTCTGGGTAGTCATAGTTGAAGTTGGGGAATACGACGTTGCTGACCCCTTTCAACCCTAGCTTGGTTGGCCAATTCCCACCATAACCGCCCAGACCGCTGTCTTCTTGCCGGAACCTTCGATTAAATCCAAAATTCAAGTGATTCAAAAGCGTTGGTGAAATTACAAAGTCATAGGCGAGACGAACATAATGAATTTCCTGATTGGTCGCACTTGTTAGCAACGGTCCCAGGCTCGAGGTGACCTCGTTTGGCGAATTATTGTAGTCATAACTACCGCTAATCTTGTTCCTTAAGCCTATGTTCTGATCGATGCGGATCCCCCACATGTTTGTGGTCACGGGGTTTCTGGTTGTCAGGGTGGTGTTAAAGTACGGGCTGGTCGAAGATGACTGAGGCATTACCGCAGCGGCAGCGACGAAGACCGGATCGGCGAGGCTCGTGGGGATCTTATTGCCGGGAAATGCCTGGCAGGCTTGCCCCTGATTGGCGCCAGTGCATGTCCTGTAGTCATACAAAATGTGAGCTGGAAATGTTTGGCCCTGCACCGTTATGGGCGTGAGAAGCGCTGAAAAGTCTCCTCCGATCATCGCGGCTGTCGGAGCGGATTGCAGGGCTGGTCCTCCCGTGTCATAACGGAAGCCTTCATAATCAAACAGGAAGAAGGTCTTATCCCTTCCGTTGTAGAGCTTCGGGATAAAGACGGGACCAGAGATGAGCCCCCCGAAATCATTTTGTGTATCGATACCTTTTGGCAGGTTGCTGTAGTCATTGAACCAGGTGTTCGCGTCGAGCACACGATTTTTTAACAGGTCATATACCGAGCCATGAAGATCATTTGTTCCAGACTTGGTAACTAAGTTGACCAACCCTCCGCTGGCCTTTCCATACTCCGCATCGAAGGTGCTCGTCGTCACTTTGAATTCGGCTACCGCCTCGACACTCACGCCGTAGTTCACCTGCATGTTGGCTGATATAAAATTGACGTTCGCCCCGTCGAGCAGAACTAGAGCACCATCCTGTTGGCCGCCATTCAGTTTAAAGCCGCCTGCCGGGGGGCTGGTTGGAGAGTTCGTCATTTCTCCTGCAAAGCCTGGGGTGAGCTCCACAAACTGCAATGGGTTTCGCACGTTTCCGCCAAATTGAAGGGGCAAGTCTTCGATCAGCTGGGGGGAGATGGACGTTCCAATGTCTGAGGACTCGGACTGCAGCTGAGACGCATCCGCGTTAACGGTGACCACTTCGCTCGCGGCTCCTGCAGCCAAAGCTGCGTTTACGGTGAAGGATTGTCCCACCGCGATCGTAATGCCGCGTTGCGAGTACTGCTTGAAGCTAGCCGCAGTTATTGAAAGATTGTAGACACCCGGAGCGACTTCAGTAAAGGCATAGATACCTTGCGCATTGGTGACTGTGTTGTATTTCGTTTGCGTGCTGATCTCCGTGAGGACTACGGATGCTTTTGGGACAACAGAACCGGTTGCGTCGGTCGCAATTCCGGTCAGTTTTCCGGCTGATTGCGCCCACGACGAGCCCGCAAAAAGCAGGAAGATCGTGGAGAATAAGATGGTCGATAGTAGCCATCTTTGCTTTGGATATTGATTGGTTTGCATCATGGCGCATCTCCTGTGAAACGTTACATCTTTGTGAAGAACAAGAAGCTACTCTTACCTGCCTACCACTTCGACAATTTCGGGATGACTCTTGAAGGGCCCTGTGCGGATTTTTGCGGCCGACGATAACGTATTGCGAGCCACCCAGATCGACGCCATCTGGAGTACCGCGATGGTTGGCAACGCAAACTTAAGCGCGGCCACGCGTGATACATACGTGGCTAAAAGAATGAATAAGCCGCATCCAATGAATCTGCCTACAAATAATCCGAGTTCATGATTGAAGATGTAGGTGTACAAGTTTCGGTTCTCGATCTCCGAGACCTTATCGATAATCAACATCTGGATTGGAAAGTATGCGAGATCGAGCACCGGTTTTGCTAACACCAGGCATGCCATGAAAATCAGTACACCTTTGGCGTCAAATAAAATGGCGTTGACAATTGATCCCGCTGCAAAGGTTACAAGTCCGAAGGCAAAAACCTTCAGCCGATGCTCGGGTTTTGAGGTTCTTCCAACGGCATAAAGCACGAAGGAAGAAACTATACCTCCGGCTGCCTGAACCAGCCCGAGGGTCCCTTCCTGGCCAACCAGCATCATGATGAGCATGGCGGGAGCAGTTACCAGGTACCCTTGGGCAAGGCCCTTCAGTGTCGCCAACGCAAGCATCTTGCGCCAAAGAGGATGAAATTGGAAATATATAAACCGAGTTCTGGGAGGATTTTCGTATACGCCAGAGTTGATAACGATGGATGCCACGATGGTGAGCCCTAAGGAGCACAGAGCTACAATCCGGTAGCTGTTGTTTCTATCTCCGCCAACCCAACCATGCTTTGCAGTTGCCTCAATAAACCACCCAATGACCGCCGGGATCAGCACAGAAGTTATGGTGAGGAAGAAGGTCTCAACTCCGTAGAAGTAGTTCCTCTGGTCGTCCGTGGTCGTGGAGAGAGCCAGGAATCCGCGATTTGCCCAAAACAAGCCGGATGCAATGCCCATGAGCGTTCCGGAGATGATGATTCCCGAAGGAGTGATGATGTTTGAGAACATCATCACCAGCATGGCAATCGCGCTCAAGAGCATGCCAGCCGAATAGAGCCGTTGGACTCCGATCCGGCCCAACATAAAGCCGTTCACCAGAAATGCAAATGGTGTCCCTGCATAAATTGCCAGCTGATATTCCACGACCTTGCTCACATCATGGGAATTTCGCATGACATAAGCCGCTACGAAGATCTCGATTACCGGCAAGACAAGGGCATAAATAATATTAGTCAGCAGCAAGGTTCTCATGGCCTTTGGACAGGCCCGGAAGATGCTGTACTCCTTGATTAGCCAGTTCATGTTTGGCTAGCCTGTCTGGGCGAAAGCGAGTCCAGAATCTTCTTAATTGAGAAGCGTGCGCTGCAAACTACGCTGTCGGATGCTCCGTAATAAATGGTGAGAGAGTCTCCATCCAGAGTGTGGCCGTTAGTAAAAATAACTTCCCCGAAGAACCCATTGCGCTCATAGGATTCAAGAGGCTCCATTATTGGGTCTTCCGACCGCGCAATCACCTTCCACGGGCTATTCAGGTCGAGAAGCAACGCTCCCAGGCAGTAGCGGTTTTCTTCGTTAGCTCCGTGATAGATCTCCAGCCACCCCTGATCCGTCTTGATCGGAGCAGCCCCAGATCCTACTCGCTTTGAATCCCAATGGCCTTTCCGGGAATGAGCAATGCATCTGTGATTTCCCCAGTATTCGAGGTCTAACGACTCCGCGATCCATATGTAGTTGCCACCTAGCTCCGGGCTGCTTGGGCGATGCAACGCGTAATACTTCCCGCCGATTTGCTCCTCGAAGAGAGCACAGTCTTTGTTATGCGGCGGAAAGATCATCCCATGATGTCGGAAGGTCTCCCAGTCTTGAGTGCTCTTTAGTCCGACCCCTACTCCATGCTCTGAAACTTGGGTAAAGGTGAGATAGTACTTTCCTTCCACCAGCGTCACTCGGCAGTCCTCAATACCAAAGGTCTCAAGCTCTCCATGTCCGCGCATTGGTTTGCTCGCGGGCGGCTCGGTAAAGTGGATGCCATCCTCACTCACAACTAAACGCAAGTGGGACATCGTCGTGAGGTAATCGCGCCCATCGTAGCGAATGACTCTTGGATCGGAAAGGTCGAGTTTGGGGTCAGAGTTATCGAACTCCAGAATCCTGATGCCTTCATCTGCGTCAAGGATCGGAAACGATGTCTTCCCAGCCTGCTGCACGGGACGCTCAGCCACCCGGAGCAACAGCCACGTCCTGCCCGCAAAACGAAATACTCCTGGATTGAGAAGGCATACCACCTCCATGCCCCCGATGCTCGGCTTGATATCGGCCGGTGACAGCAGTGGATTTCGATCGTGTCTATGGGCTTGATCCGTCATCCTGCGTAAGCGCCTTGCTTCCAAAAGATTCAACTTGATTGGGACACTCGTCTGCGCGTTTCGATCTGCGGATCGGGTTGATGGCCCCAAATGCTGCGCATATATTGCTCTAAAGTCCGTGAAAAGAATGTGCAATTGGATACATCGGGGGAAAGATAGAACCTCAGGCACCCGCAAGAGTCTGCTTCTAACCCTGTGCTCGACAAGGGACTTACAGGCTAAATCGGGGATAATCTTTGCTAATTACATGTGAAGCCCCACCCGCTGACCAGACTGCACGGGCAGACTTTCGCAAAGAGCGACAGTATTCCTTCGTTTTGTCGATGTGCTATCGTTCTTAAGTTCAAGGGAAAAGTTGGGTGGGCTGCTAGTAACAGCTGGGAGTTCAGCTCGTTGAGGCATCGCCAATGTTGGAAGCAGTTGAAGTCGAAGATGCATTGAAAGAAGACGCAAGATGGCAACTCATTGAGCGCATTCTCGCAACCGGGCCCTTTCAAAAGTCAGCTCGGCTACGGGAACTGTTGCGCTACATGTCTGAGCGCACCATCCACGGGCATGCCCAGGAATTGACGGAACACAACATTGGGACAGCAGCCTTCGGTAAAGCCTGGGATTACAGCCCAGTGGAAGACAGCTCCGTCCGCGTTCATGCCCGCCAACTACGACTGAAGCTGCATGAATACTTCGACGGCGAGGGCCGCGAAGAATCCATGATCGTCGAGATCCCAAAGGGCGCCTATACCCCTGTTTTCCGCGAGACGAAGCATGTGGTAGTTGAACCGCCCCCCGTTGCACAGCCTCTCAACCCGGTCAAACCCATCCCTCGCTCTGTCTTCTCGTATTCGATCCTGCACTGGATTCTGACCGGTATACTCGCCGCCGGTTGCGTCTTTCTGAGTCTTCGCGTCCACGACACACAACCGCAGTCCGCTGCGACACCGTGGCCGCTCTCCGCTGTTTTTGACGGAAGCAACAAGACCCACATCGTTATAGCCGACACAAATTACGGTATGCTGCGGATCATTGGGGAGAGGGAGGGATCCCTCGAGGAGTATCTTCAGCAGGATTTCGGGCGGAACTTCAAACCAGCTCATATGAACGAGCGCGAGACGCGCATTGTCAATTACATATCGAGTTCCAACCTGACATCATACGCGGATGCGATGGTCGCAACTACGCTTTCAAATCTCGTTTTAGGTAACCGGGGACTGATCTCTGTGCGGTCGGCCCGCGATCTTCGCCTGCGCGATCTGGAAGAAGGCAACTACGTCTTTGTGGGCAGCCCTGGGTCGAACCCCTGGGTCTTTCTCTTCCAGAACAGGTTGAACTTTCAGGAGGCGGAAGGCGTCGTAGGCGAAAGCATGAAGTATTTCGCGAACAAGCAGCCCGCGCCGGGCGAGCAGAAAACATACCAGGGTCTGGAGTTTACCGGGTCGACAGGCGAGGACTACGCCACGATCTCCTTGCTGCCTGCGGGAAATGGAAGGGGGACGGTACTCATTTTGCAAGGTCTCCAGCAGGAAGGCACGGAGGCTGCTGGATTGTTCCTGGCCGATGAGACTTCCCGCGAACGGCTGAAGCAGGCACTGAATATTCATGGAAGCGTGAGCAAGCCCATCTACTTTGAGGCGCTTATACGTACTCGCGCCGTTGCAGGCGCACCAAATGCGACTAGCATTATCTCGACGCGCCTTATCCAACCCTAGATATTATTCCCAGTAACAACATCAACGCGCAGAGATGGGTGCACTTACTTTCCCGTTCGTCGGTAATCGATAGGGACGCCATCGCCGTACAGAACACCCTTTTTCAATTCACGCTTCGCGCTTGAAGGAACGATCACCAGTATGCGGGATCCATCCCCCGGAATTTCCACGGGAAAGGAGCCGGTTGCCTTCTCATGCGTGAATCGCTGCTCAACCAGGTCGTAGATGTCAACCTTGCTCTCACCCAACTTCAAGGTTACTGTTTTCTGAGATTTGTACGGATTGTAGTAAAGATAGCTTCCAAAGGTCTTTGCGGCGAGAAAGTCGCTCTTCGACACATTCAATTCCAGGATGTACTCATCTTCTGTAGGCTTTACGAGCTCGCCCCACCAGAGAGCATAGGCCCCTCCATAGATAGACCGATGACTTTCATAGTCACCCGAGGCATAGGGAGAGTGTCCGTCCAGTTCCTTAGTGAGCCTTTCATAGGGCACCGCTGAGGTCAGGTCTGGCCTGCTTTGATTCTCGCGCGGCATGCAATCAGAGTAGAACAATCGCATATTTGCAGCAGTATTTAAGACATATTTGCCGATGATCGTTGCAAACTCGGGGCGATACCGGAGCGCCGGCAAGATGTACGGCAACACAACCAAGGACTCCATACTGTAGGCTTCGCCGACTGGTTCAGTACTGAAGCCGGCCATTAAGCCATTTACCTCTTTGTCTCCCCATGAGCCTGTATTCAAAGGGTGCCCATTGGGCTCCAAAGCAAAACTTAAGACCTTGGGCATATCAACTTCCGGATCATGCACGGACAGGCGTGCCGCGGCTAGAACTGCCATCGCACCGCTCGGAATTTCGTACCAGGGGTTGGTGGTGAAGGACTGGTAGAGGTGTAATGCCCTCTTAGCCTCTTCGAGATATTTCGCGTCGCCGAACATCTCATAAGCAAAAAGTAGGACGTAGGCATAGCCACCGATGGTGTCTGGCTGACGATAGATATCCTTATTGGTAAATGGAATCTTCTTGTTGAAGCGATAGCCCTGATCGTTGAAGTTATAGGATACCTGGTGGGCCAGATCAATTAGCCGATCTGCGCTGCTACGCACTCTGCCCATCCAGATGGGGTCATGCGCCAGCTTTGACCGGACAATGCCAGAGACTAAGGCATTCACATTCATGAGATACCAGTATTCGCAGAGATCAGCGTGCGTTCCATCCAAAAAGATCCCAGCTTCTTCATTGAAATAGGCGGCCATGGACGGAATCAGAGAATCGACAGCGTCACTGCGCAAAATCTTCCCTAGAACCAGCGGCGCAAAAGTGGTCAACCCGCCATCCCCTGTCCCCTCCAGGGCGGACGCGAAATAGGAGGTTCCATCTTGACGTGTTTGCAAAACATGGTTCTTGGGGTCCATCACAAATTCATCGAACGAGTCTGCGCGGCTCTTCCAATTGAGGGGTTTTTCCGAGGGGCGCGATGGGAGACCAGCTCCAAGCAGTTTTCCGGGGTCGCTCTCCGAGGCAAAAGCAAAGTCTATCCAGCCCGGGGATGCAGCCCCGACCGCCGCGAAGGTAGAGATGTAACAAAACTCACGACGTCCAAGCTTGGTGCGATGGTGCATAACGTTACCTCGTTGCTCGTTGCTAATGCGGGAGTCGGGATTGAACCATGCTAAGTATCAAGCAACCCTCGGGAGGATGGAAGGGTTTTACTGGATAAATCATCACACCCTTTGCTAATCACATGTGAATACTCACGATTCTGTCGCGATCTTTGGACTATGGTCTAAACTCTGGGAATCAAGTTAGAACATGGTTGGAAGAATGAACGCACTTCCCTCTCAGGCATCTAAGGGTATACGTGGAAGAGGACGAGTCGCAAAAGAGCCACTTCCAATACTCGACTGTGCGGAATTCCCAGAATTCACAAGGCACCAAAATCTGAATGCGGCATATTCAAGGCAACAAGTTCCTGCAACTCGTACTTGTTATCGCCACGATGGCAATCCACGTGGTGTGGGCGCAAGACGCCCGAAGAAATGGCCTCAGCTTGACCACGCAGGACCGATTGGAAGACACCGGGTGGTGGCCCACCAAAAGAGATGCAGCACGAAACAAATTTGTTGGTGCAGCGACCTGCAAGGAGTGTCACGGCGATGTGGCGGCAATTCAAGAAACCACGCCGATGTATCATGCGGCGGTTCGTGCGGCCCAGTCAGAGATTCTGGAAACACATAAGCAGCTTAATTTCCGGGACGCCCTCTATCAATACTCTGTCATCCACGCGACCCCTGGAGTTAAGTATTCTGTAAGCGACGGCGAAACCTCCGCCATGGGCAACGTGGAATGGGCGTTCGGAGAAGGCAATATCGGACAAACGTATCTTCTCGAGAGAAACGGTGTCTACACAGAAAGCCGCCTGAGCTACTACAGTGCGTTGAGCGCCTTGGACATTACCATCGGGCAGGCAGCGGACGCGCCACCCGAGTTGGATAAAGCTCTCGGCCAACCATTGAATCACGATACTGCCCAGCATTGCTTCAGTTGCCACACCACAGCAGCGGTCACATCGAATGTTTTCGAGCCTGAAAAAGCGATCCCCGGCGTCACCTGTGAAGCATGCCACGGACCCGGCGCCAAACATGTTGCGGCTATGAGAATTCCCCACTCTGAGCAGGCTTCAAGAAATACCATCATGAACCCCGAGTACCTTCCACCCTCCGACTCTGTCGACTTTTGCGGCGCTTGTCATCGAACCTGGTCGGACGTGGCCATTCAGATGCCCGCAAATATCGGGGTTGCGAGCATCCGCTTTCAACCTTATAGGCTTGAGCAGAGTCGCTGCTGGGGGAAGAATGGAGATGCTCGTATCACTTGTATTGCCTGCCACGATCCCCACCAACCACTCGTCCGCGAATCCAGGTCTTATGACTCCAAATGCCTTGCATGCCACGTCACCAAGGGAAAACCGCAACAGAAAGCGGCAATGGCGCCAGCGTGCAAGGTGAGCGTCAGCAACTGTGTTTCGTGCCATATGCCAAAGTACGAAGTACCACAGAGTCACACCACCTTCACGGATCATTACATTCGGGTAGTTCGCGCAGGTACAGGCTTTCCTTCGTAGCTGCCGTCTTCCTTTCAACGCCTGCATCAACCCTCTAAGCCTTCGAGTTCGAATCATTTCTAGCCCATCCTTGATTCGGCACGATTCCGGATCCCTCGCGGACGGTAATCAGTTGGTTCGCCGCGACTGCTTTGATCGTCTGTTGCATCCCGCTTGGCCAATGAATATCGACGTCCGCAATTGTATCCAGTCCGAGGCCGAAGTGCAGTCTCGGATCATTGCTGGAAAAAAAACTGCTCTGGCTCAGCCTCTCCTGGACCTGGATGTGTTTTCCGTAATGAACAATCACGCGAGCCCCGATTGCGCTTCGATTGGAATGGACGCCGATCAGCTTCACCTTCAGCCAGTGATGATTCTTTGGAGGGTCATTACGCAGCAGCGAAGGTGGTTCATTCAGATTGACGATGAGAATATCGAGATCCCCGTCGTTATCAAAGTCTCCAAACGCGCACCCGCGACTGGAGTGCGCGGCTGCAATTCCTGGCCCAGCGGCATCGATAAGCTCTTCGAAAGTGTTGTCACCCAAATTGCGAAAGATCACGCGAGGGGTTTTGTCGGCGTAACGAGGCAGGATTCGTTGCACCTCAGGGTAAACACTTCCCGTCACCATGAAAAGGTCGGGGAAGCCGTCGTTATCAAGATCGACGATGCCTGCCCCCCAGCAAATATACTTCGTCTCCACGGCGATCCGCGACGCAAAGGTCACGTCCTCGAAATTGCCTTTACCGTCATTACGGAACAACCCGCCTGCGTCATCTGAAAAATGCGTTTTGAAAAAATCCGTATGACCATCCAGGTTGTAGTCTCCTACCCCGATGCCCATCCCTGCCTGTTCGTCTCCGTCTCCGCTGAAGGCCACGCCACGCTGGACTCCTTCTTCGCGAAATGTGCCATCGTGATTATTGATAAACAACAGACTCGGAGTAGAGTCGCAGGCTACAAAAATATCCGGCCACCCATCTTCATTCACGTCCGCAGTCACGACCGTAAGCCCATAAGATCGCTTGTAAGCAGAGATCCCTGCTTGCTTACTCACGTCGGTGAAGGTACCGTTGCCATTATTCCGGTACAGAGAGTGGTATCCAGGAGTCAAACCGCGTGGGCCGCAGTTTACCGGAATGTCTTTGAAGTAACAGTTCGACTTCTCGCCCGGCTTTGCCGTATGTTCGAGGTCGAGCTGCACGTAGTTCGACACAAAAAGGTCCAGGTGTCCATCGCGGTCGTAATCCAGGAAGCTGCATCCTGCACCCCATCGAGGAGTAGCGCTCTTCAGGCCTGCCTGCTCAGTAACATCGGTGAAGGTACCGTTGCCGTTGTTTCGATACAGAATATTCTGTCCAAAAAAAGTACAGAAGAGATCTTCATACCCATCGTTGTTGTAATCCCCTACACAAACAGCGGAACCCCAGCCCGAATGCGTCAAGCCGGCTGCCCCCGTCACATCAGTGAATGTGCCATCGCGGTTGTTTTTGTAGAGGCGATTGGTCGTATTCGGCGGAGTGTTCTCAAGGCGCATTCCGCTCAAAATAAAAATGTCCAGCCAGCCATCGTTATCAAAATCGAAGAATGCGCAACCACACCCGATTGCCTCAAGGATGTAAGTTTTGTGATCCGAAGGCCCGTAGATGACAGGCGCATTCAAACCTGCCTGCTCAGCCATATCTATGAAAGAAGAGAACGGACGTCCGGAGGGAGGCGCTTTGCGTTGCGCTTGCAAACCTCTGGAAGCAACGCCCGATTGTTGGCCATAAAGATAGTGTCCCGAAGCGGCAAGAGTCGAAGAAATGAAAGTTCGACGATTAATCTTCCTACCCCCTCGAACTCAATTCAAAATTTATCATAGGCCGTCTTGTTAGAGTTCCACAGTTGTCCGAGAGACCATAGCTTAGTCATTGCTTTCCACATGCGCGTTTCTCGGTACCACTACACGGATCATTTCCGCTCATACAAGCTTGGTACAGCGTGATTTATTTACGGACTTGGTTTCAAGTATTCGGGATCCATTGCTGGGTCTCGTAGCTTTGCCATCTCCAGGGCCTGGAGCACGAAAGAGTTCCACGCGAAGACGCGATGAAATCCAAAGAATGGATTTTTGGGGTTGGTTGCTAGATATTCCTGACTGGTCGGGAAATTTTCGTCGGCGTGGATCTCCGCCCACAGCCGGTTGGCAATTGCGTTTTCCGCTTTGCGCCATCCGTGAAGTTTGCCAGTGACATATCCGCAGACTTCAATCCTCATCCAGCTGCCGCCGTTGTAATACACGCCGTCCATCGCCTTATTCGCATACCTCTGTGCAAACGAATCGCTCACCATCGGATGCCACTTCTCAGTGAAGAAAGCCCATTCCTTTTTCCCCTCTGGAAGACCGATAAAGATTGGTCTTACCGTGCCGCCTTCCGCCGGATAGGGGCAATCCTTTCTCGGGGACATCACGGGAATGCGATCTAGGTGATTGACCACCATTTCGTCTGTGAGGAGTTTTCTTTTGAAGAGCCACAGGGAGAGAAATTCCGGAAAGATATCGGCAAAGCCAATGGCATCGGGTATATTCCTCGCTGGTCGAAAGAATCCGAGCGTTGAATCGTAGTAGCTGCGATATTGTTCTTCCGCTTTGGCGATGTAGTCCTCCGAGATGGATGCGCTTAATTTCGGGATCTGAAGTTCGCGGATCACTCTCAGCAGTACGGCGAGCATCCCCTGGTTTTCGCACAGAATGTGGGTGCCTTCCGGATAGCGAATCACGTCGAGCTGTCCCATGACAAACTGAGCGGTGCAAACAGCCTCGCGCTTGGGATCGTAGGCAGCCAGGCAATATTCTGCTGCCCGTTGCACCTTATCCATCGGTAGGTCAGTACCAAAGCGCTTGCGATTGAGGAGTGCCCACATCAGCCAAAGTGGGGTTGAATCATTGGATTTGCGTTCCAGGTTGGCAATGTTCGGTTCTACCAGAGTATTGATCGCGCCATCCGTACCCTGGTTGTCAGCCCAGAGGCCAAAGACTTTTTCGTTCAGTTCGCGGCTCTGCGTTCCGTTGAGAGCATAAAAGCTGTCACGCAGATACATCTCGCCAGCGGCCGAGTACCAGATGCTGGGAGCCAACATTGGACGGCGGCCTTCCAGTTCGGCATTCCAACTCAACATCATTACGTCGGCATAGAGAACTTTTTCTGTTTCACCGCCCTGGAAACCGAGTGCCTCAGCAAGGTGTAGCTGGCTCGCAAGGCGATAACCGCGAACTGTATCCGGAACAGCGTCATCTGCAAAAACAAATACGGTCTTCGTCTCCGATTTACCCATCTCCAGACGGTGATATGGTTCGTTCCGGCTCGCGATGCGGGAAAGCTTGAGGTCTCGTAGTTCCATTGAGGGAAGGCTGCCGGCGCTATACGCGGGTGTACCTTCTACAAAATCAGGGAGCGATAGAACGAGAACGGCGCCTGTACCTTGCAGGGTAGGGACAACAAAGGAATTACGAAATTCGGTAAAGGTTGAGGGAGACGCTGGCGCAGTGTCATTGAACACGGTGATGTCGCTCAGTTTCTGAAGCTGATCGTTCGTGTCCCAAGCTTGAATCGATATCGGGGCCGCAGATCGATACCTCAGACTCACGGAATAGATCTCACCCCCCATCGCCGGAAATGGCAAAAGAACGTAATCTTTCACAGCACTTGGAGACAGCTTTATGACACCGTCTCGCTGCTCAATCTGAATATTGCCACTCTTCGTCCACCGCGAAACTTCGGGGAGATCGACTGGTAAGCGTGACCCCTCTCCCGACAACTGAACCGTGGCCTCACCGAATGTCTGTTGTATGAACGCGCCTTGCTGTGCGCGCTCGCTGGCCATTGGAAGAAAATAGAGATTCAGATCCGGAATGCTGGCTGGCGCGGGTTTCACGGGCGTTCCATCTCGCCGTATGATTCGGCTCCATCGATTGCGATAACCAGCATCGGTGAGCAGCCCGACAGTCACTCCACTTGGTGTACGGAAACCTGCTGCCGGAAAATATTCATGCAGCGCTCCTCCTTTACATTCTGCGTGATCGAAACTCCAAAGCTTTGCCGGCGCCGCCTCAGGCTCGAGGCGGTTGGTCAGTTGGTAAAGCAGTGTGAACATATCTGCCTGATGCAGCTGGATCGTCTTCTTCACCACTTGCGATGGCAGAACTTCGTACCGTACCTGGACAAAGATGGTCGTGCGCAGATTACTGAGTTGCATTTCTCCGATGAGAGTGATCCGCGTCCGATCTCCGCTCCACGATGTAGCTTTCCAGTCATCCACCCGGTCTTCGAGGCTGCGCTCGCTGTTTTGAAAGATCGCCGAGATTTCTCCGCCTTGATGATGCCGCGCGATGGAATGACCGCGATAGAGGATCGTGACTCCATATCCTCGTTGGGCATCACCGTTCACCTGGAGAGAAACAAAGCCGGATCCCGATGGTGTCGTGGCGTGCAACGATTCAGGCAGCAGGGTTTCCGCAGTCGTGAGTGCAGAGAGAGCGAGAAATTCGCGACGATCCAGTTTTCCCCATGTGACCATCTTCTGTAATTCCTCGTGCTACTTGAATAAAGCGCCAAACCCATATTCAAGTGGAAGGAGTTTGGGCGAAAGGGGCTTTACATGTTAATAACGGAAGAAACGTTGAGCGAACATGCGCAAGGAGACTGGATATGATCTCTCGACTGGGACGTATTGGAAGACTCTTCTCATCGAACCTAAAGGACTCTCTCTAGGCATCGTCGACTATGGCCGCATCGGGCGGCGAGTGGGACACACTCAAGGCCAGGACTCGGATTCTTCTGACGACTGTGGCGAATGTGAAATCATTCTTCATGGCTCTCCAATTCATGTAGTGAACCCCCGCTCAGATGCGGAGAGTTTGGCGTCCTCCGCGTGGCCGGGTCAACGCGGTTAATAGTATCTAAAAATCTACATCCGGGACTAAACCATGAACATCGCCCGCTTCCGCCCCCCGCTCTCACCGTCACATCTCTTCTGCTCACTCTCGCTTTCCCCACCCACGTGAACAGTTAGCTGCAATCTTGGAAGCCGAAACGCTCCCGACCGATGCGGCTGAACAAGTGACCCATTTATGGGCAGCGACTCGGCAGCGAATTGACCTTTAAGATTCCAGCGAGGCGCAATGGTGGGTAACCGTCCGACGATCCCGATGATTCCTCTGGCTCTGGTGCTTGGCGGGCATCAAGCTGAAGGGATGGAACTGGATGAAGCGAGTATACGGCGCGGCGGTCGGCGGCAGCGGTTCAGCATGGAGCAGAATGGCAGATCGTTGGCGACGCTGCACCTGGAGCATCGGTGGCGCGAGCCGCCCGCGAGCGTGGAGTGAATGCGAACAGGTCTTCGCATGGCGCAAGCTATATCAACAGGGGATGCTGGAAAATATCTTCCAGCTGTTTTATCGCGCTGCAGACACCCGTGATCGCCAGTCTGGTGGTGCTGGTCTCGGCCTCGCCATCGCCGACCGGGTCATTCAGAATTCATAGCGGAACGATTCGTGCCAGGAACGCGGAACGGGGGCTACAGGTAGAAATGCTCCTGCCCCACCTCGCGTTCAACTCGCCAGATCCATCGACCCCCGCGTAAATCGCATTTCGTATTTTGGCTCGTGGGCTCGACATCGGCGGCGAAGGTCTACTGTCTCGGGTCTGGTTTCTTCTACCTTGCGCTGGGAATTCTCAGCATGCTGTTTCGGGGCGCGATGGGGCCGAGGCAGCTGCCCATTTTGTTTTGAGCCCGCGCTACATGCAACTACTCAGAGAACGCGTGGGGAGCGACCTTACCAATCGAAACGTTGAGGTGGTCCTGAAGCTGAATGTGATCCGATGGCAAGACGGGTTCGCCTTTGATTCTGGAGGTGCATGTCTGGTGAAGGACGCCGATAGGAAGGAGACAGAAATCAGCGTGTCCGTCCGTGCTACCGTAGACGGTGGTATAAAGACTGCTCTGACTGCGATGGCGGAGGATGAAGTTCGGCGCGCCCGTCGAGCCTCCTGCGGCTGCGGTTCGGGCGACAGGCGCATGAGCCCCTTGCAGAGGAAGAAATGGCGTCGGAGGATGGCGGGGATGGTGAGGGTAAAGGGCGGGGTGCGGCGCGGCCTGTGGACGCTCGCGATGGTGGTGAATTTGGCGGGATTGATTGGATTGGCAGCGGCCCAGGAGACAGGGCCGAAAGCCGCAGAAGCCGCACAGTCGTCGGTGGACCGGGCGTCATCGGGGGATTCGCCGGATGATCCGGGACCGCTCGCGACCGGCCTATCGCCGGCGATTTCTCATGCGGAAGTGCGCAAGGCGGCGAAGAAGGTGGCGGACTGGCAGCTTGCGCGAGCGGAGCCAGTGTTCAATCAGCAGTGGACGTTCGCGGCGTTAGACGACGGGCTGCTGGCGGCGTCGAAGACCACCGGTGATGCGCGGTACCACGATGCCGTGGTGAAGATGGCGCAGGGCTTCGACTGGAAGCTGCTGGATGCGCGGTTTCCTCATGCAGACGATATGGCGCTGGGTCAGGCTTATCTGGACCTGTATCTGGAGAGGCGCGATGCGGTGCGGTCGACCGACACTAAGGCGATACTGGACCGACTGGTGGTGCGGGCGGACGATCCGGCAAAGCTGCTTTGGTGGTGGTGCGATGCGCTGTTCATGGCACCGCCTGTGCTGGCGCGGATGTCGGCTGCGACCGGCGATCAGCGCTATCTTGACTACATGGACCGCGAATGGTGGGAGACTTCGGCGAGTCTCTATGATCCGGCCGAGCATTTGTTTTTTCGAGATAGCCGGTACTTTACGCAGAAGCAGAAGAATGGGCAGAAGCTTTTCTGGGCGCGGGGCAATGGCTGGGTCATGGGCGCATTCGCGAAGGTGCTGGAGGTGATGCCGAAGGACTATCCCAGCCGCGCAAAATACATCGCCCAGTACAAGGAAATGGCCGAACGCATCGCAGCCATCCAGGACAAGGACGGTCTGTGGCGCAGCGGGCTGCTCGATCCCGATGCGTACGATCTGCCCGAGGTTTCGGGGTCTGCGTTCTTCACCTACTCGCTGGCGTGGGGAATCAATCACGGAGTGCTTGATCGCGCAAAGTTCGAACCAGTGGTGAAGCGCGCCTGGGCGGGGATGCTGACACACATCTATGCAGATGGACGGCTCGGGTCTATCCAGCCGGTCGATGGCCAGCCGGGCAAGTTCAAGCCTTCCGCGAGCTATGTATACGGAGTTGGCGGTTTTCTGCTGGCCGCATCCGAGGTCGATGCCATGGCTGCAAAGAAGTGATGCAGCCTCCGTCGCGAGAGTACGTGAGCTATGAGGATTAAACCGGTACAAACGAGCAGCATGAACGGTCTTCGGAAAAACTTGTATTGTGCAATGGTTGCGCCACTCTTGTTCGCTCAGGTTGCAGCCCACGCTTCTTCGCTCCGCTCGCCCTGGGATGCCGGCAAGGTGCAAGTGACCGATGCTCCCTACTCCTGTCCAGCCACTCCGACGGTTCCGCGGGATTTGACGATGGATGGCTTCTATCGACTCGACGATCCGACCCACTCCATCATCGATCCGATCCGTCAAGCCGCATACAACCACGCCAGCGAAGATGTGAAAGGCGCAGGATTGAAAATCGTGGCGGCTGCCGATGATTTTCGTAAGACAGGTTCGCGTGCGGCGGCACTATGTTCGCTCAGCCTCATCAGCGCGCTCACCGCCCAGAACTCCATGGATGGGAAGATGTCGTCCAGACAGGCGTACTACGTTCAAGGTTGGGTAGCAGGCGCCATCGCCATTGCTTATCTCAAGGTGCGCGGATATGGTCTTTCCGCTCCCCAGCAAGATGCTTTGATCGCTGCGTGGCTAAAACGCATTGCGGATCAGACAAAGTCGTTCTACGACGCCAAGACAGAGGGTGACGGCAATCGAAATAATCACTTTTACTGGGCGGGTATCGAGGTCGCGGCCATTGGGGTCCTCGCTAACGACCGGGGCGATTTCGATTGGGGGATGAAAGCTTACAACAACGGCGTGGACCGCATCCAGCCCGACGGAACTCTGCCGCTCGAGATGAAGCGTGGCTCTCGTGCACTGCACTATCACCTATACGCACTAGCACCGCTAGTTCTGCTTGCTGAATTCGGCGAGGCGAACGGCATAGATCTTTACGGACGAGATAAAGGCGCACTGCACCGCCTTGTGCACACTTCCGTACAAGGCCTCATCAATCCAACTCTCTTTGAGCGGGCGACGGGCGTGAAGCAAGAGGTTTCAACCCATCCGAGCGGCGATCAGATCGGGTGGGCTCCCCCTTACCTCCGCCGATTTCCTGATCCAGCCCTCAAGTCCCTCGTCGCTCACGCTAGCAGTCTGAGCGTCTATTACCTTGGTGGATTGCCTCCACCGTAAACTTTAGCTCCCTTTCAAGAGGTCTATGCACTCCACAACGAAACAACTTTCACGCCGCACCTTCTGCGTCGGAACGCTTGCAGCCCTCGGCCACTTTGCCTTTGCTTTTGCAACAGATCCGCGCAAAAAGGTGAATGGCTACGCTCTGGTCGAGCGCACCGACCGCACCCGCATTCTGCACGCCGCCACGCGTTATATCGGCCTGCCGCCGCGCACAATTACCAGTTATCCCTCATCGCGAAGCCCAGGGGGGCCGCACGATTACTTCTCTCAAGCGGACTACTTTTGGCCCAACCCTGCCGATCCTGACGGCAAATACATTGATCGCGACGGCCAGAGCAACCCTGAGAACTTCAACGATCACCGCAAGACGATGATCGCGTTATCCATCCAGATGCCCGCTCTTACAGCAGCTTGGTTGCTGACGCGTGATCGCCGTTATGGCAATCATGCTGCCGACCACCTGCGCGCGTGGTTCATTACTCGGGACACCCGGATGAATCCAAACCTGGAATATTCTCAAGGCGTTCATGGCGTATCGACAGGACGCTCTTACGGCATCATCGACACACTGCACCTCGTCGAAGTCGCCCGTGCTGCCAGCATCCTTGCTCCCGAGATGCTCACGAGTCCCGAACAGGAGTCGCTGCAAGCCTGGTTTCGCGAATACCTCCACTGGATGAAGACGAGCGACAAGGGCATTGCCGAGCGGAACACGGTAAACAATCACGCTGTCTGCTGGGCGCTGCAAGCGGCGGAGTTTGCTCGAATGATTCATGATGACGAGACCCAGGACGAGGTGCGCACACAGTACAAGGATCTATTTGTACCGGACCAGATGGCGCCCAATGGAAGCTTTCCCAAAGAGCTCGCACGTACCAAGCCGTATAGCTACTCCATCTTCAACTTCGACACCATGGCGATGCTGTGTCAATCGCTGCAGCGTGACGGAGACGACCTGTTTGCATTTACTTTGCCTGACGGTCGCGGCATCTGCAAGGGAGCTGCTTTTCTTTATCCCTATCTGCGCGATAAAACTAGGTGGCCCTATAAGAAAGACGTTGAGCACTTCGACTCGCTTCCAGTCCGATCTCCGGGGCTACTCTTCACTGGTCTGGCCTGCCAGCACGAGGACTATCTGCAGCTATGGACTCACCTGAACCCGGACCCAACCGATCCAGAGATTATCCGCAATTATCCGGTGCGCCAGCCGCTCTTGTGGTTTCCCGCTAAGGGCCGCCCATACCGCAACCCACGAACAGCTTTTGGCGCGCCACAAAGGTATAAGCATGGCGCCCAGAATAGCGAAATCTTGTGAACGAACGAGGAATTCCCGGCTCTCCCGATTGACGACCAATTTAGTCGGCATTACACTAGGTGGTGGGACGAGGGTCGATTTCGCTCTCGTCGGACGAAGGCCGCGGCGGCTCCCTCGGCGTAGCTGAGCTTCCTCGGAGAAGAGAAAGACCTTATGTTACAGGCATTTATCATTACGCTCCGCGAAGGAGTCGAAGCATCGCTCATCGTGGGCATCGTTTTCGCCTACCTCTCAAAGATTGGCCGGTCCGAGCTTAAGCCTACCGTCTTCTGGGCCCTCGGCTCTGCCATTGCCGCCAGCGTCGGCGGGGCCATCCTCGTCGCTCGCATGCAATTCAACTCCGACATTCTCGAAGGCTGGGTCATGCTGGCCGCTGCGGTCTTTGTCATCAGCATGATCTGGTTCATGCACAAGACCGCCCGCACCATGAAGGGCTCGATCGAAGAGAAGATATCTCAGTACACAAGTCCCTCCGGAGTATCGAAGCTGGGCATCTTCTTCTTCGTCTTCCTCTTGGTCCTGCGCGAAGGCGTGGAGACGGTCCTCATCCTCTCCGCCGTCACTCTCAACTCCACCGAAATCCTCAGTTTCACCGGCACCCTCCTCGGCATCACGGTAGCGGTGGTCTTTGGCGTGCTTTTCATTCGCGGCAGTGTCAAGATCAACCTGCAGCGCTTCTTCCGCGTCACCACAGTCATCCTCTACTTTGTGGCCTTTCAGCTCATCGTCAGCGGGCTGCACGAGCTCAGCGAGAACGGCGTCCTGCCCTCCAGCACCACCGAGATGCGCCTCATCGGCCCCATCGTCCGCAACGACCTCTTCTTCTTCGTCACCATGCTCGCGCTCGCCGGCCTGATGATGCTGCTCGAATACAAACGCCGCGCCCCCATTGCTCTCAGCGCTACCGCAACCCCGGCCGACAAGCGCAAGGCCGAGTGGACACAGCGCCGCGAAAAGATGTGGATGACCGCTGTCGTCGCCACCAGCTTCCTCTTCATCTTCCTTTCCACTGCGGAGTTCATCTACGCCAAAAGCTCCACCGCCCTCAGCCCCACCAACCCAGTCACCCTGGTCGGCTCGCAGGTCACCCTCCCCACCGCCGACGTCAACGACGACCAACTCCACCGCTACGGCGTCCACATCGACGACGGCAAAGGAGGTAACGTCGAGGTACGCTTCCTGCTCTTCAAAAAGCCCGACGGTAACATCGTCTCAGTGGCCGACGCCTGCCAGATCTGCGGCCCCGTAGGCTTCTACATCGGCAGCCAAGGCATCACGTGCAAGATGTGCGCCTCACCCCTTAACGCTGCGTCGATGGGGCAGAAGGGCGGGTGCAACCCGATTCCGCTCAAGTCGGTCGTGGGCGGCGGCCAGGTTGTCATCCAGGCCGCGGACCTCCGCGAGCTGGCCCCGGTCTTCGAGCGCTGATGTTCTTCCGCCTCCTCATGGAAAGCTTTCGTCGGCAGCGACGACGCAAGATGCTGGCAGGCCTCGCAATCCTGCTCGGCACCACGGCCGTCACAGCGATGCTTGCCCTCGCCACCACCATCGGCGACCGCATTCACAAAGAGCTAGCCGTCTACGGAGCCAACATCGTCGTCTACCCGAAGACCGATCTTCTAGACGTGAAGATTGGCGGCGTCGATGTAAAGCCAGCTACTGGCGGCTCCTATCTAAAAGAGAGCGACCTCGCCAAACTAAAAACCATCTTCTGGGCGAACAACATCACAGGCATCAGCCCAGAACTTACGTTTCCGGCACAGCTGACCGCTATCCCGAATCATGGACCAGTCCCCACGCGGTTCACGGGCTACTGGTTTCAGCACGACTTCGGCACGCTAAAGACCGGTGCAGGCGCCCTGCACCCATGGTGGAAGTTGCAAGGCGACTGGCCAATACCTCAGCATCCAGAGAAAGGCCCAAGTGAAGAGAACGAGGTTGTCATCGGCTCAAAGCTAGCCAATCAACTAGGTCTTTCGATAGGCGACAGATTCCATTCCAATCTAACTTCAGTCACAAGTCTCAGAGTCACTGGCATCGTGACCACTGGTGACGAAAAGGACAGTGAGGTTCTGCTTGCCCTGGCTGATGCCCAACGTATTAGATTCGGCGTTAGTCCACACTCAACGGACGCATCGCCGAATGCGCGTGATAATTCCGATGCCATCTCCCGCGTCGAGGTCTCCGCACGCACCAAGCCTGAAGACGCCTTCGCCCGCGTTAATCCCGACTCCCTCTCTCCTCAGCAGCGAGAGATCTGGTATTGCCGCCCCTACGCCAACTCTATCGCTTATCAGATTCGCGAGGCCATTCCCGGCGCAGAGGCTAGCCAGGTGCGCCGCGTCGAACAGAGCGAAGGCAACGTACTCAGCCGCATCAGCGGCCTCATGTGGCTGGTCAGCGCAGCGGCACTGCTAGCAGCGGGCTTCGCCGTCAGCGCCGCCATGGCTACGGCTGTACTCGAACGCCGCGGCGAGATCGGCCTCATGCGCTCGCTTGGAGCCAGCAAAGGCGCGATCGCCCTGCTCTTCTACGCCGAGACCGGCCTGCTCGCCATCTTCGCCGGGGCTCTGGGGTATCTCATCGGCTCCGGTCTTGCAGCATGGCTGGGAGCTAGAATTTTTTCCGGCGACGGCGGCAGCGCCGCAGCCGTTCTCAATCCCGTGCTGCTGCCAGTGGTCGTCGCGCTGGCGCTTGTGGTAGCCATCGCTGGAAGTACGCCTTCCATTCGCTCGGCGCTCCGTATGGACCCCTCGGCCATCCTGCGAGAAGACGGCTGATGCCAAAGCTAAGCCTGATCGGAATGTTGAGGCGGTCGCTGGTGCACCGCAGGGCGCGGAGCCTCTCCGCGCTGGTCGCCATGACGGTGTCGGCAGGTGTGGCCACGGCGCTCCTCACCCTCTACGCCGACCTCGACGCGAAGCTCCACAAGGAATTCCGCAGCTTCGGCGCAAACATCGTCATTACCGCTCCGGCCACTGCGCCCTTGCGGCCGGATGCGCTGGAGAAAGTGCAGCAGGCGGCAGGTCCCGACGCGCTCGCCGCCGAGTTTGCGTACGCCGTCGCCACCACCGATCGGGGGACTGCGGTTGTCGTCGCAGGGACGGACTTCGCCGCGGTCAAGCGCCTCGATTCCTGGTGGCAAGTCGATGCGTGGCCTGATGCCTCCGCTGCAAACGTCGCTCTTCTCGGCCAGCGGGCAGCGCAGTTCGTTGCCGATGAAAAAGCCGTCACCCTCACCTTCGCGGGTCATGCGATCACGCTCCACGGTGCAGGCCGCCTCCGCACCGGTGGCGACGAAGACAGTCGCATCTACATGCCGCTGGCCGCATTCACCGCATGGACCGGCGTTGCGCCTACCGTGATCGAGGTGCAAATTCCCGGCGGCGCGGCGACCGTGGAGTCAGCCATCACACGCCTCCGGCATGAACTCCCTCAGCTTCAGGTGCAGCCGGTGCGGCAGCTCGTTGAGGGGGAGTCGAAGATCGTAGACCGCACCCACGCGCTGATGTATGGCGCGGTGTTGCTTATCGCTCTCACCGTTGCGGTCAGCGTGCTTGCAACCCTGTCGGCAAGCGTGCTGGAACGGCGCCGCGATTTCGCCCTGATGAAGGCGCTCGGTGGCTCGCAACTTGAGTTGATGAGCATGTTTTTGCTGGAGGCTTTGGTGCTCGCAATCGCAGGTGTCGCCGTAGGATTTGTAGTCGGCTCTGCAGCCGCGTGGGCCATTAGCGAGGGCAACTTCCACACGGCTTCACTTCCCCGCCTGTCAGTGCTGCCGCTGGTGCTGCTGCTCAACCTCACAATCGCCGCTCTGGCCGCGCTGTTTCCTGTTCGTGTGCTGCGCGGTTTGCAACCTGCTGCTCTGTTGAAGGGCGAATGATGAATGAGAACCACAATCCTCTTGCCCCCTATCTCAACCACGCCAAAGCTAAAGTAAAAGAGAACCAATGCCCGAAAGCATAAGCACCATCGAAAGCCAGACCCGCCCTGATTGCGCCGTCATCGGCCTGAACAATGTCACCCGCGAATACAGCGGACACGGCGGCGTAGTGCGCGCGCTGGCCGACGCGACCTTCTCGATCGTCGCTGGCGAATGGGTTGCGATCACTGGTCCGTCGGGCTCGGGCAAGAGCACGCTGGTGAACCTGATCGGCTGTTTGGACCGCCCCACTGCTGGCGAATTGAAGATCGACAACATTGATGTTGCGTCGATGACGGCGACTGAGCTGGACAGGTTTCGCGCGGACAAGATTGGATTTATTTTTCAGCAGTTTCATCTGATTCCCTATTTGTCGGCGCTCGAAAACGTCATGTTGGCGCAGTATTTTCATTCGATGACCGACGAGGCTGAGGCTCGTGCTTCGCTCGAACGGGTTGGGTTGGGTGCGCGTGCCGAGCATCTTCCAAGTGAGCTTTCCGGGGGCGAACAGCAGCGGGTCTGCATCGCTCGCGCGCTCATCAACAACCCTCCAATTTTGTTAGCGGATGAGCCTACCGGCAACCTGGACGCGGCCAACCAGACCATCGTTGCGGAGCTGCTGCAGGACCTGCACCGCAACGGGCACACCATCGTCATGGTGACGCACGACCCCGAGATGGCGGGGCTGGCGCAGCGGAAGATTGCGCTGAGTCACGGGAAGGTTTTCTGTCATCCGGTCGGCGGTCCCATGGTCACCCTGCGGCGGTAAAAAGGCATTTTTTTGTACTTTTTTTGCTCTGTGGTGGATGGGTGCTTTTGCTGGGGATTTTGCAGAAAATCGCGTTTTGTTGTGGTGCTTTTGTGGTGAAGTTGTGGTGGATTGTGTGGCAAACGTGGTGAATTGCCGGACAGTTTTTGCCGTCCTAAAAATGGGACACCAATTTCAACTTTATTTTTGATTGGGCGTAGTTGGCTTGCTCGCGGTGAAACTTTTGCGGAGGCTGGCAGACAAGGACAGTGCGGGGGAGAGGTCTACATTCCCACCTTAGGCGCAAAAAACGCGCCGAAGATGGGGCACCCTTTGGTTTGTGGCTGGTTGAGGAGAACGGGCAACTGTAAAGGCGAAATACGGGGGTCTCTCCACTGCGCTGCTCACGATGAGACCGTGAGCAGCTTCGGTCGAGATGACGCCTCTTAAGTAGAGGGAAGGAAATCAATGCAGATGACGTTCTTTGCGCGGGGGGAAGGAGGTCAACACAACGGCCGCGCTGCTCCTAGCGTTCGCCCCATTTGAGTTTGGAGCGGAGGACGCTGAAGAGGCCGTTGGGGCGGTGGCGGAGGAGACGGACGCTGGCCTCGGAACGCTGACAGTGGACGAAATCGCCGAGCTGGAGCTGGACTGCCTCCTGACCGTCGACGGTGAGGTAGATCTCGTTGGGAACGCCGACGACGTGGACGCTGATAGTCGCGTCGCCGTGGACGACGATGGGGCGAATGGTGAGGAGGTGCGGGCAGATGGGCGTGATGAGCATGGCGTTGACGCTGGGCATGACGATGGGCCCGTTGGCCGAGAGGTTGTAGGCGGTGGAGCCGGTGGGGGTGGAGACGATGATGCCGTCGGCGCGGAAGGTGGCGACGGGCTGCTGGTCGATGTCGACGGAGAAGTCGCCCATGCGGGCGATGGTGCCCTTGGCGACGACTACGTCATTGAGCGCGTCCCACTCCTGGATGGTCTCGTCGCCACGGATGATTTCGGCGTGCATCATGCTGCGGACCTCGATGTCCGCACGGTTTTCGCACCAGTCTTCAAGGGTGGAGTAGAGGTCGGACAAGGGGATCTCGGTGAGGAAGCCGAGGGAGCCGAGGTTGACGCTGAGGATGGGGGTCGTGGTGCGGGCAAAGGCGCGGGCCGCGGCGAGCAGGGTGCCGTCGCCGCCGAGGACGATGACGAGATTGGGCTTGTGCTGGGGCAGATCGACGCGCTCAACGGGGTTGGGAGCGTTGAGGTATGCGGCGCTATCGGGGTCGAGGAGGTAGTGATAGGCGCGGGCATTGAGCCACGCGACGAGATCGCTCAAGATGCCGGCGAGCTCCGGCTTCTGCGGTTTGGAGATGATCGCGGCCTGCAGCATTGTTGTTTTAGTGTAACGGCATCGATGCAATGGTTCGCGGTTGGTGGTGCGATGACAGGGTTCGGGACGCTTCTTTTGTAGTTTTTAGACAGCCTCTAAGACAAACAAGAGCAAAGAATATCTGTCGCAAGTAAAAGTGATACGGTACTAACCCCAGCCGGCTTTCTGCAACTGCCGACGCGGAGACGAAGCCCGGAATGCGTGTTGACAGTGGTGAAGTGCTCTGGTACTACTCTGCACATTCACTAAAGTAACAAAGGGCGCGTTACCCAAGTTGTACCTAGGAGAAACAATGATTCGAAGAATGTCTTCGTACTTGCTCACAACCGTTGGGGTCATGGCGGTTTCAACCATAGGATCTCAGGCTCAGTCGTTCTTGACGCACCATGTGCGAGATGCGGTTCGCAACGGCGAGGCTAAGTCCGTTGGACAGCTCCCCGCAACCCAGACGATGAATCTGGACATCGTTCTACCGCTGCGCGATCAGGCAGGGTTGGATATGTTCGTTGAAGAGGTCAACGACCCAGCCAGCGCTATCTACCGGCAATTCCTGACGGTGCCGGAGTTTACGGCAAAGTTTGGACCTACGCAGGCGGATTATGATGCGGTCGTTCAATTCGCGAAGCTGAATGGCCTTACCGTGACCGGTGGGACACGCGATGGCATGGAGGTACAGGTCGAGGGACCGGTCTCGGCCGTCGAAGCCGCTTTCCATGTGCACATGACGACGTACCAGCATCCCACTGAGAATCGTATTTTCTTTGCTCCGGATAGCGAGCCCACGACCGACCTGGCGTTCAACCTGTGGCATGTTTCGGGTATGGATAACTACTCGATTCCGCATACCAGACTGGTGAGCAAGAGCGACTACGCGGCGGCCCACGGTATCGATGCGAGCAAAGTAGTCTCGCATGCCACGACGGGTTCCGGCCCCTCGGCTTCTTTCCTGGGCAGCGACATGCGCGCGGCTTACTACGGCGGAACGGCGCTGACCGGCGCTGGCCAGAACCTCGGATTGTTCGAATACCTGGGCACCGATCTGGCCGACCTGACCACCTATTTCAAGAACGTCGGACAGACCAACAATGTGCCTGTCACGCTTCTCTCCACGGACGGGACCAGCACCTCGTGCGTGTATAGCAGCTGCGATGACACGGAACAGAATCTCGACATGACACAGGCGATCGGGATGGCTCCAGGGCTTTCGAGCCTGGTGATGTATGTCGGATCGGTTGATACGGCAATCATCAGCGCGATGACGACGCACAGCCCGCTGCCTACGACCATTGGCTGCTCGTGGGGCTGGACGCCCGCTGATCCCAACACACTGAACCCTTACTTCGAAAAGATGGCGGCCCAAGGCCAGAACTTCTTTGCGGCGTCTGGCGACAGCTCGACGTGGTCGAGACGGAACGAGGCTTGGCCAGCGGACAATGCGTATGTGGTTTCGGTCGGCGGAACGGACCTGGTTACCGCAAGTGCGGCTGGCCCGTGGAAGTCGGAGACGGCATGGGTGGATAGCGGCGGCGGCATCTCGCCGGACAGCATCGCGATTCCTTCGTGGCAGAAGCTGGCGGGCGTCATCAACTCGAGCAACAAGGGTTCGACAACGCTTCGCAACGGCCCGGACGTATCGGCCAACGCGAACTTCACCTTCTACACCTGTGCGGACCAGAAGGCCTGCCTGGCGAACGACTACGGTGGCACCAGCTTCGCTGCTCCCATGTGGGCGGGCTACATTGCTCTGGTCAACCAGCAGTTGGCTTCCCAGGGCAAGAAGTCGATTGGCTTCCTCGACCCAATCATCTACCCGCAGAATGTGACGTCCACCTACGGCACGGACTTCCACGACATCACCAGCGGCAAATCCGGCAGCTATTCGGCAGTGACGGGTTATGACCTGGTGACGGGATGGGGCAGCCCGAAGGCCGGTTTGATCACTACGCTGGCTCCCTAACGATAACGGACCACTACCGCGGCCCGGACTTCCACGTCCGGGCCGTTTTATTTCTGGCCGGCGTCATTCGGGAAGATGGTGTGGAGGAGGTATTCGTGGTTGCCTTCCATGCCGCGGATGGGGGAGTCGATGATGTCGATGGCGATGCCGCCGCACTCGACTACGCAAGTGCGGACGCGCTGGATGGCGGACTGGCGGGCTTCGGGGTCGCGCACGATGCCGCCTTTGCCGACGTGGAGGCGGCCAGCTTCGAACTGAGGCTTGATGAGGATCACGGCTTCGCCTTGCCAAGGGTTTTCTGGTGCTGCGAGTGCGAGGAGGACTGCGGGGAGGACGAGCGTGGCGGAGATGAAGGAGACGTCCATTGCGAGGAAGCTCGGGGCCGGGGCGCCTGGTGTGAGGAGTTCGCCGGGGGCGAGGAGGCGGGCGTTGGCGCGCTCGCGCAGGGCGACGCGGGGATCGTCACGGAGTTTCTGGGCGATCTGGCCGTAGCCGGTGTCAATAGCCAGGACAGATCGTGCGCCGCTTTGGAGCATGCAGTCGGTGAAGCCGCCGGTGGAGGCTCCGATATCGAGGCAGGCGAGGCCGGCGAGCGAGATGGACCAGTGCTCTAGGGCGCGCTCGAGCTTTAGGCCGCCGCGGCTGACGTACTTGAGATCGGAGCCGAGGAGGCGGATGACGGATTCGGCGGGGACGGGGGTGCCTGGCTTGTCGATGCGCTGCTCGCCTACAAGGACGCGGCCGGCAAGGATGAGGGCCTGGGCTCGCTCGCGAGAGGCAGCATGGCCGTGGTCGACGAGGAGCTTGTCGAGGCGGAGCTTTTCGGCGCGAGGTTTAACGGGGATGGTCATCAATTGGATTCAAGGGGACGCGACAAAAGCAGAAATCTGCATCTATATTTTTATTGTTCTTAATGATGGTACAGGCTGCATTGGCCAGGAAGTGGTAGAACATGGCGGACTGATTTCGGATAGAGTGGCAAGGGTAGCGGTATCGATATAACGGTTGTCGCTGAAGTGCGGTTGCCGCTGAAGCCCGGCGGGTTGCCTGGGCGATCGAATAAAAATATGGGGTCAAGCAATCTGTAGCAGGTTTAGGTGCGTTTTATGTATAGAGAAACGGGACTTGTGAATTCACCGCCGCCTTCGTCGCAGGACGATGCTGGACTTCTGGTTCTGGTCCAGCGAGGCGACGAGTATGCCATGTCGACGCTGTTTGACCGCTACTCGAAGGTGGTTTATTCGGTTGCATTGCGCGTTCTTCGGGATCCGGCTTCGGCCGAGGATGTTTTACAGGAAGTTTTCATGCAGATTTGGCGTAATCCGGACGGTTTTGTCGCGACGCGGGGCAGCCTGGGAGGCTGGCTGGCGGTGGTGTCGCGCAACCGATCGATCGATGCGCTGCGGAGAAAACGCCCAACGGAGTCGGTTGACGATATTGCGCTGGCGTCGAACTACAATCTGGCGGACGAAGCGGAACGTAACAACATGATGGAGAAGGCGCGCACCGTGATTCAGCTGTTGCCGGTGGAGCAACGGAAGACACTGGAGATGGCATTTTTTGATGGACTGACCCACTCGGAGATCGCGGAGATGACAGGCGATCCGCTGGGAACGGTAAAGACGAGAATACGCAGCGCGTTGACGACACTAAGGAAGGCATTCACCGCATGAGCACGCCAAACAATATCGCACCGGAAGACCTGGCGCTGTTTGCCATGCAGCTGCTTTCCAAGGAGGAAGCCGCAGAGGTGGCGGCGTATGTGGAGCGGTCGGAGGAGGCGCGGCGGGAGTTGGCCCGGATACAGGGCGACCTGGCCATTTATGCACATACGGTCGATCTGCACTCGCCGCCGGCGCAGGTGCGCGAACGCCTGATGAAACAGGTGGCGCGAGAGAAGAAGGAAGCTCCGATTGAGCGGCCAGCTGCGGCGGAGCCAGTGAATCGGGTGACCACGATGCGTGCAAGCGACAGCGGGGCTCGGAGTAGCAGTGTGGCGAGTAACGCGGCCGCGGATGGAGAGCCCGATCTGCGGACAGGCCGCGGGATGGGAAGCGGCGCGCACTTGATCGACGACTTGCCCAAGCGCAGTGTGGGCTCCAAGGTATTTCCGTGGATCGGCTGGGCGGTAGCGGCAGGCCTGGCAGTGGCCGCAGGCAATATGTACCGCCAACGCGATAGTCTGTCCCAGGAACGCGACAGCCTGCACGCGACGGTGGCGGACCAGGCTACCAAGCTGGACCAGTTGACCGCCGATACGGCCGCAGCGCGGCAGGTGCTCGACACTCTGACCGATACGACGGCGAAGCGGGTGTCGCTTACCAAGCCCAAGGGAGCACCGCCCGCCCCTCAAGGCCGAGCTACTTATGTGGCCGATAAGGGGACGCTGATCTTCCTGGCAAACAATCTGGATCCGCTGCCGCCGCTGAAGACGTATGAACTTTGGCTGATCCCCGCAGCGGCAGGCAGCGCTCCGATTCCCGCGGGAACCTTCCGCCCGGATGAGCGAGGGAATGCCAGCGTCATTCTGCCGACGTTGCCGAAGGGCGTGGAAGCCAAGGCGTTCGGTGTGACGGTGGAAGACAAGGACGGCGCGACGACGCCGACACTGCCGATTATTCTGGTGGGTGCGTAAGAGCTGTAGAAGATTTAGCGATGAGCTGAAAAAGCGATGGGCATGCCTTTTGATTCGGCATGCCCATCCTTTTGTTTGCTGCGATGCTGTGTTCTTGTGCGGGATTAGCGATGCGAAGCGATGCTACGGGGTGGTGACGCGGACGGAGACTCCGTAGCCCTGAAGCGGAACGGTGGTGTCGACGGCGTCTATGTCGGTGCGGATGACGGTCATGAACTCAGACTCCGGAGACGTAACGTAAACCTTGCCGGTCGGTGTGCCGGTGGTGACAGCGATGTAGTTTGGGTGGCCGTTGTTGATGGGGGTTACACCCGCTATCGGCGAGGTTGTGACGAGAGGAATCGTAGAGGACACGGTGTTGGTGGTGAGGTTGACGACCGAAACCGAGCAGTTGGCCGGCAGAGCGCCGGTTGCAGGGCCGCAGGGACGAGTGGGATCCCCCTGATTGACGACGTAGGCGCGGGTGCCGTCCTGCAGGACGCCGACCATGCGGGGGTTTACTCCGACGGGGACAGTGGCGAGGACGGTGCCGAAGCCAATGGCATCGACGGGGTTGTTGAGATCGCAGTTGGGGTTCGTGACTTGCGTGGTCGTGTTGCAGAGCGGGATGCTAATGATGCTGAGCGAACCGGGGTTAATGCCGTCTCCAGCATTTGCCACGACGAGCTCGTTGCGGGTGGGGGCGAAGTCGGCCCAGAGGGGCGAGGTGCCGACCGTGATGGGATTGGTAGCCCCAGTGGGAACGATATCGAGCGCGTTGGTCTGGGCGTTGATGACCGAGACGGTGCCATCGGTTTGATTCAGGATGAAGACACGCCTGGCGTCCGCAGTCTCAACCCCATAGACGGGACCGGCGCCAACGGTGATGGGGTTGGGGTCGATGGTGGCGGTGGTGGTGTTCTCGATGGTGGCGACCTGTCCGGGACCACCGCCGACGGCCTGACTGATCACGAAGGAGCGCGACCCATTGGTGATGCCGGCGACGTAGATAGGAGAGAAGGCGGGATTGATGGGGAGTTCCTGCTGGAGATTCAGAGGGCTGCCGCCTGTGAATTCAGCGATGGAGTTGCGGCCCAGGGGAGGCGTGGTGAACGCAGAACCGAGATTGCTGTTCGGCTGCGTGACGTAGGTGAAGGTACCTTGAGGGAAGATGCTGGCGGGCAGGACGCCGTTGCTGTTGAGCAGTGTGGTCTGAAAGATCTGGCTGCTCAGGAGGGCGGTCGAGATGCCAAAGTTGGTGAGCGTACCATCTCCGTTGAGGGTGTAGCCGATGGTCCCGGCGCTGTTGAGAACAAGGTAGTAGGGGTCCACACCGACGTTTGCCGTGATGAGAACGGTGTCTCCGGCGAAGTCGACGAAGGTGACCAGACCGGGGGCCGTGGTGTTGGGTGCGGAGATGACGACCGCGAATTTCTCCGGTTGCGCCGCGGGACCGACTGGGTTGATGGCACTGACGACGGGGCGATACGTGTTGCCGCACCCGGCGATGAGGGTCAAGAGCGTGGCTGCGAGGGCGAACCTGGATGCGGCCCGAATGGTTTTGGGGGCGACGGTTGGGAGTGCAACGGCCAGGGGTGCGAAGACCTGGGCCACGAACCGAAGGGGGCTTCGACGTGACCGCGACTGTTTGTTTCCTGCTGCTTCGATTCTTCCTAAGTGCAAAACTGCTCCCACGTTGTTGCTGGTGTTGACTATGCTCAAGGCTTGATTGTAAATCACCGCGAGGGATAGGACGGGCGATGAGCGAGGAAATGCGCGGGGAGGAGTGGAGGAAGGCAATTCCGGAGGGCCGGGATAGGGTGCAGTCGCGCTGGCTGGCGGGGGTGGTTGGGGCGGCGCTGGTGTTTTTGAGCTTCGACGCACTGCGTTTGGCGGTTTCTGTTGGAGGACAGGCCGGTCATTTTGCGTTGGGGGCGTTGGCCGTGAGCGGGGCGTTTGCAGTAGCTGTGCTGGCTCTGCGGGGCGCGACGGCTGGAGGTGCGGCGTGCGGAGGGATGATCTGTCTGCTACTGACCTTTTGGGTGGGGATGGGGTCGATCGTGCGGTCGGGGTTGACGCCGCTGGCGCTGCTGTTTGTGCTTACCTTTGTCGCCACACTGGCAGGGCGGCGGCGGAAGACGAAGATGGGACTGGCAGAGGGACGCAAGGGCAGGAGCGCGGCGCAGGTGATTGCGAATCTTTCCGTGGCAGGGCTGAGCGTTTCGCCGCTTGCGGGCTGGGCGGCTTTGGGTTGCGGCGGCGCGTTGGGGATCTCGACTGGATGGGTGATGAAGACGATGTGCCTTGCGGCGCTGGTGGAGGCCACTGCGGATACGGTGTCGTCCGAGGTTGGACAGGCGTTTGGGGGACAGCCTTTGATGATTACGAGCCTGCGCCGCGTTGCGCCGGGGACGGATGGGGCGGTGACTGCACTGGGTTCGTGCGCGGGTGTGGCCGGAGGTGCGGTGGTGGCGATTGCCGGGGGGTGGGCGATGCATCTGGGGGTGAGAGGAGCGGCGGTTGCTCTCGGGGCTGGCGTCTGCGGGCTCTTCTTCGACAGCCTTGTGGGGGCTACGTTGGAACGGCGCGGTTGGGTGGGGAATGATCTGGTGAATTTCGCTTCGACTGTGTTTGCGGCAGGGTTGGCGGGGTTGGTGGCTGATGCGCTGAAATAGCTCGGTTTTCTGCGGTATGAGGGAAGCGGGCCGATTCGCGTTTGATTAATCTTCATTGGGACTTGAGCCTTGAGGCATAGGACAGAAAGGCATACCCCAGGGGCTAAATGTGAAGTTTCAGTAGGTTGTTGTCCATTCGATCGAGAACTGGGAAGCTGATGTTGCGAACAAGAAGCGACTCAGGAGACCGAATGGACTATCACTATCAT
>Ga0182024_10001790_pt1 | contig 54502 bp, 53 predicted proteins | sample P32metaG_FD_120480 | JGI IMG/M metagenome (GOLD analysis project Ga0182024, IMG submission 120480) | Permafrost microbial communities from Stordalen Mire, Sweden - P3-2 metaG (Illumina Assembly) | ecosystem: Environmental > Terrestrial > Soil > Wetlands > Permafrost | place: Sweden: Stordalen...
CGGAAGAAGAACGGTTCTCTCACGAGCAACATATCCAGCCCACCGCCATGCAGACCCAGCATGAACACGCCGCCAGCAGCAATCGCGCACTCTTGGCGTCCGTAAACCACGGGAAACCGGCGATCGCTGCCACTGCGAAGCCCGGGGAATTCAGCGGACGCGGTGTGGTAGCGGGGAAGGAGGCGGGAGCACCGAATAAGCCCTCCGCGGGTTCCCCGCGGGCCAACAACTCGGTCTCACGACCGGGCCACAAGACAGAGAACAACGCTTCTCGCCCCAAACCTGAAGGTCGTACAGCTCCAGCAGCCCGCAATAACGTGCCTCGTCCACCCAGTGCGTCGAGCCGGGCAAGCGAATCACGTACTGAAAGCAAGGCACGGCCGGATACTAAGGCGGGAGAGCACAATGGGCCTCGTCCTTCGAGCACTCCCCACACGCAGAGTATGGCGCGTGAGAATACATCTCATCAGCCGGCTGCGCCCCGTGCGGAGCACGCCGCAGCTCCTAAGGAAAGCAAGCCTCAAGCCGAAAAAGCGCCGAGCGCACCTCACAAAGAAAGTGCGCCTCGCCCTCCAAAAGAAGAAGAGGAGAAGCGGCCCAAGTAAGCGAATCAGCGGCCTGATCCCGACGGCTCGTAGTGGGTGCAAGGTTGCACCTGATTACGGGCCGCTCTTTGTTCTATTACCATTTCTTGAAAATCACAAACACAGCCGCCACGATCATTGCGAAGCCAACAAGATAGTTCCATTTCAGCTTCTCTCCTAAATACAAAATCGAGAAGACCGAAAACACCGTGAGCGTTATGACTTCCTGGATAGTTTTGAGCTGGACCGCAGTGAACTCGTAAGAGCCGATCCGGTTGGCGGGAACCTGAAAGCAGTATTCAAAAAACGCAATAAGCCAGCTCACCAGGATGACCTTAAACAAGGGGACTTGACGGTACTTCAGGTGGCCATACCAGGCAAAGGTCATGAAGATATTTGAAATTGTCAGCAGCACGATCGTAGTCATAACCGCTATGCTGCCACGGAATTCAATAGCCTGTCACCACCGCCCACGTAGGGGCGGGTGCCCTCGCCTGCCCAGCCGGGCGGCAGCCCGGCGGTTTTGGCGAGCTTGCGCTCTCCGCCCAGACGAGGGCGTCCGGGCCTACGTGATTCGTGCCGGCGCTGGCGAACTAGCGCTCTAGAATTTCGAACAGCCCTCCCCCCTTTCTTGCCGGGGTTCTGGCCCGGTTGTAGCATGGAGAGTTCCGTATTCTTTCCTGGCATTCCTAGGAGGCATCATGGCGACCGATACCCTGGCCAGCCCGGCCATTTCCGGCAACACTACTACCAAGGTTTATAAGAACTCTATCGATGGCGAGTGGGTTGAGTCAGCGAGCGGAGAGACGTTTGAGAACCTGAACCCTGCCGACACTCGCGATGTGGTTGGGATCTTCCAGAAATCTGGGAAAGCCGACGTGGATGCCGCCATGGAAGCCGCCAAGCGCGCCTTCGCCAAGTGGCGCCTCGTGCCTGCTCCTCATCGTGCAGAAATCGTCTATCGTGCCGCCGAAATGCTTTTTGAGCGCAAGGAAGAATATTCGCGTGACATGACCCGCGAGATGAGCAAGATCCTCAAGGAAACCCGCGGCGATGTCCAGGAAGCCATCGACTGCGCCTATTACATGGCCGGAGAAGGCCGCCGTCTGTTCGGACCCACTACGCCTTCGGAACTTCCCAACAAGTTCGCCATGGCGATTCGGCAGCCCATCGGCGTCTGCGGCATGATCGCGCCCTGGAACTTTCCCATGGCCATTCCATCATGGAAGCTGCTGCCGGCCATCGTCTGTGGCAACACTTGCGTGATCAAACCGGGCGAAGATACTCCGCTCTCCACGCTGAATCTGGTGCGCACGCTTATGGACGCGGGCCTGCCCAAGGGAGTCATCAACATTGTGACCGGATACGGACCGGAAGCTGGCGCGCCGCTGGTCGAGCATCCCGATTTGCGGGCCATTTCTTTCACGGGATCGTCTCGCGTGGGACGCATTGTGGGCGCCACTGCCGCCAAGAGTCTGAAGCATTGTTCGCTGGAACTCGGCGGCAAGAATCCCATGATCGTTCTCGACGATGCCAACCTTGATCTCGCCATTGAAGGCGGCCTGTGGGGCGCATTCGGTACTACCGGCCAGCGCTGCACGGCCACTAGCCGCATCATCGTGCAAAAAGGCGTTTATGCGGATTTCGTGAGTCGCTACGTCGAGCGCGCCAAGAAGTTGAAGGTCGGCAATGGCCTGGATGAAACCACCGAGATGGGTCCTGCCATCAACCAACGCCAGCTCACCAGTGACCTGAACTATGTGGAGATTGGCAAGTCCGAAGGCGCGAAACTGAAGACCGGTGGCAATCGCATCGAGAAAGGCGACTACCAATACGGCTACTTCATGGAACCAACTGTGTTCGCCGATGTCGATCCCAAGATGCGTATCGCCCAGGAAGAAATCTTTGGGCCGGTGGTGTCGATTATTCCCTGCGAAAGCTTCGAGCACGCCATTGAAATCGCCAACAACATTGAGTATGGGCTTTCATCCTCGATCTACACCAAGGACGTAAACAAGGCCTTTACCGCGATGCGCGATCTTTATGCTGGCATTACGTATATCAACGCGCCGACCATCGGCGCGGAAGTGCACCTGCCCTTTGGCGGCACAAAGTCCACTGGCAACGGTCATCGCGAAGGCGGTATTGGTGCGATAGATTTTTACAGCCAGTGGAAGGCTGTCTACGTGGATTATTCCGACAAGCTGCAGAAAGCGCAGATTGACAGAGTGGACTAGGAAGACCTTTCACCGCCGAGCATGGGGAGAACGCGGATCGAGTTGGAGTTTCCGGCCAAGTTGGAGATGACCAAATGAAAAATATATCAGCAGTGGCTACTTTGCAGCGCCTGGCCGCAGTCACGCTTTTCTTTGCTGCTACAGGCCAGGCCGAGCAGCACTTAACCATGACCAGCCACGCGCATCAGGAAGTTGTCAATGGGCAAGCGTCGTTGGTTGGCCATCTTCCCGGCACGCAGCATTTAAGCCTGGCCATCTCGCTGCCGCTACGGAACCAGGCTGGGCTCGACGATCTGTTGCAGCAGATTTACGATCCTCTGAGTCCGAACTACCGGCAATATCTCAGCGTGCAGCAATTCACCGAAAGATTCGGCCCCAGCCAGGACGACTACGACGCGGTAGTCCGTTTTGCCAAGACAAATGGCCTGAGTGTCGTGGATACTGCTTCCAATCGCATGGTCCTGGACATCGAAGGGACGGTGGCAAACATCGAGAACGCCCTCCATGTGGTTCTGAACCTCTATCAGCACCCCACCGAGAATCGGACCTTTTACTCGCCCGACCGGGAACCGTCGCTTGATCTGGACGTGCCGGTGTTGCACATCACCGGATTGGACAACTTCACGCTGCCGCACTCTCACATGGTAAGAACTGCCCAAAAGTCTGGCGTAACCAGCAAAGCGACCGGTTCGGGTCCCGGCGGACAATTTATTGGGAGTGATATGCGGGCGGCCTACTACGGATCTGGCTCCCTCACCGGCACGGGCCAGTCGGTTGGGCTATTTGAGTATGGCGGTTATGAGATAAGCGATGTCAAGCTTTTCTTCAAGACAGTAAAGCAATCACTGAACGTTCCGGTTCATGGTGTGTCTCTGAATGGGGTCAGTCTGAAATGCTCGGTAGCGACCTGCGACGACAGCGAACAGGTCCTGGACATCGAGATGGCAATCTCCATGGCCCCCGGCTTGAAGCAAGTCGTGGTTTATGTGGGAAACAACGATGTGTCCATCTTCAACCGGATGGCGTCGGACAATACCGTCAGGCAACTCAGCTGTTCCTGGGGTTGGGGAGATGATGAAGGCGTCATCGACCCAATCTTCCTGGCGTTCGCGGCCCAGGGACAAACTCTATTCGTAGCCACGGGTGACGATGGCTCCGCAAGCCCCGCCGGTTACGTCTGGCCATCGGACGATCCCCTGGTCATGGCGGTCGGCGGGACCGACATAACAACCAACGGGCCGGGCGGGTCCTGGAAATCGGAAACCGGCTGGAGCGGCAGCGCGGGCATGCCTTCCAAGAATAAGGTTCCCATTCCCACCTATCAGCAACTCCCGGGCGTGATCAATTCTTCGAATCATGGATCGAAGAAGCTGCGCAACATCCCGGATGTCGCCGCGGAAGCGAATACCAATCAATTTAGCTGCTATGACGGTGGTTGCTCCGGAGGCAATGGAGGAACCAGTTATGCTTCCCCGGAATGGGCCGGTTTCCTGGCTCTGGTCAATCAGCAGGCGGCCGCGGATGGCAAGTCTCCTGTCGGATTTATCAACCCGGCCATCTATTCGATTGGCACAGGATCGAATTACACCAGCGACCTCCACGACCAGACCAAAGGCAATAATGGCAAGTATTCAGCGGTAAAGGGCTTCGACCTGGTAACCGGATGGGGAAGTCCGAATGGCGTGAACTTGATCGACGCGCTGCTTGCCAGCGAATAACTGCGTCTTGGGATCAACTCAACCATCAGCCGTCAGGAATCCGCTCCTGGCGCCTGAGATATTTTGAGGGCGGATTTCCCTCTACACCTCTGTCTCCGGAACTCAGATTTTTTCTCTGCGTCCTCGGCGTTCTCTGCGGTTAGAATCTCTTTATGCCCACTACTCAGACCCGCGAGATCACCGCCGCTTCCCGGCTCGACAACGTGAAATATGCCATCCGCGACCTGGCCAGCGTTGCGGACGAAGTCACGAAGCAGGGACACAAAGTCCTGCCACTCAACGTCGGCGACCCGAATATCTTTGATTTCAAAACTCCGGCCCACTTGATCGAAGCTGTTCACCAGGCCATGCGTGATGGCAAGAACGGGTACGCGCCTTCGGCGGGCATTCCGCAGGCACTCGAAGCCATTCGCGGCGAAGCTTCCCGCAGGGGCATGACCAGCGTGCAGGATGTGTTCATTACTTCGGGTGCGAGTGAGGCGGTGGATGTTTGTCTGACGGCGCTCTTGAATCCCGGAGAGGACGTTCTGACGCCGTGCCCGGATTATCCACTCTATTCAGCGGTGCTGTGCAAGCTGGGTGTCGGACTGAACACGTATTACCTCAACGAAGAGGACGGCTGGCAGCCGGAACTCGAAGACATCAAGCGCAAGATCACGCCCCGCACCCGCGGAATCGTGTTGATCAATCCGAATAATCCAACTGGTTCGGTGTGCTCGCGGCAGATGCTCGAAGCGATCGCCGAATTGGCGCGGCAGCACAATCTGCTTATTTTTTCGGATGAAATTTACGACAAGCTTATTCTCGACGGAGAGGAATGCATCTCCATGGCAGCCGTGGCCCCGGATGTGCCAGTGGTCACGTTCGGCGGCCTCTCGAAAAATTATTTGTGCCCGGGATGGCGCGTGGGATGGGGTTTGGTGAGTGGCGATGCGGCGGCGGTGAAGCCCTACATTGAGGGCGTCCACCGGTTGTTGCGGGCAAGACTTTCCGCCAACCATCCTGAACAATATGCCATCAAGATTGCACTCGATGGATCGCAGGACCATCTCATTGAGGTCCGTAGGAAGCTTAGCGCTCGACGCGATCTCACGATCAAGACCTGCAACTCAATTCCGCGCATGAGTTGCGTTTCACCGCGCGGCGCTTTTTATGCCTATCCCAAGATCGATATCCCGGAAGACGATGAAGTCTTCGTAAAAGAGCTGATCCGGCAAAAGCATGTGATGGTTGTCCACGGCTCCGGCTTCGGCCAGAAGCCCGGGACAAAACATTTCCGGATCGTGTTCCTGCCAGACGAGCCGACGCTCGCGCGGGCCTACGGCGCGATCTCGGAATTCATGCAGCAGAGATATCGGTAAACAACTCGTCCGCTATGCTTGGCAATCGGGCGACGCGACCGCCCCTGTCCTCCTTGGTCTTTCCCGCATAATCTGCTTAAATTCACTTAATGCTTTGCCTCGGAAGCTCACCCCGTGATTGACATCCATTGCCACATTCTTGCCGACGTGGACGACGGGCCCAAATCCTGGGACGTGGCGCACGAAATGTGCCTTATGGCGGTGGCGGACGGAATCGAACACATCGTGGCCACGCCGCATGCCAACGAACGCTATCATTACGACCGCGAATATTTAAGCGGCCTGCTCGATCATCTGCGTAAACTCACGGGTGAAGCTCCGCGCTTCAGCCTGGGCTGCGATTTTCACCTTTCCTACGAGAATCTGCAGGATGTCATGATCGTTCCCGACCGGTATTGCATCGAGGGCACTCGCTATTTGCTAGTGGAACTGAGCAACTACAGCGTTCCGGTGCAAATGGACGATTGCTTCACCAATCTGAAAGAAAAAGGGATCACGCCCGTGATCACTCACCCGGAGCGCAATCCCATATTGCAGCAGGTCCCGCAGCGGGTCCTTCATTGGGTGGAACAAGGTTGTGTGGTGCAAGTAACGGCTTCGGCACTGACCGGGTTTTGGGGAGAACGGGCGTGGCGGGCGGCCGAGTGGTTGCTGAAGCGCGAAGCCGTACATGTGCTTGCCACGGATGCTCACGATACCAAACGCCGGACGCCAGTGCTGTCCGAGGCGCGCCAGGCGGTTGCGGAAGAATATGGCGAACAGGTTGCACGGGCCCTGGTCGACGATAATCCTCGCGCAATTGTGAACGGACAGCCGCTGCCTTATTTCCCTGATCCCGTGATGAAGAGCTAGTTGCAAACCAAGTTTCAGGTTTCGAGTTTCGGGTAGGCAACGGCGCTGCAAGCTGCCCAGCTCACACGAAACTAGACACCTGAAACTCAAAACTATTTCTGCTCGGTAGCCGTGCTGGCTGGAGCTGCAGGATCGCTGGAAACCACAGGAGTGGAAGCGGGCGACAACGCCCTTCCATGGGGCATCTCAGGCTGCGTAGTCATGGCACTTTCTGGATTGAGCAGGTGCTCATGGTCAGGACCGAGCCCAAGCTTGATCAGCGCCCGCGAATCGGGGACCTGCTTGCTCTGCCATCCATGATCGGCCTGGTAACGCTGCATGGCCTTCTGTGCCGCGTCGCTCCAGGTGCTGGATGGCTCTCCGTTCAGGTAGCGTTCGCGAATCAGGGCGTCCTGGATTTCTTGAGCTCTCTTGGGATCAATCTTTTGCTGCCCACGCTTGCGGGCGCTGGCAGTTGTTCTGTGCGACTTATGCCCCTTGCTTGAGCTCTTGTGCGCGGAAGCGCTGGTCGTCTTGGCGGTCGGACTTGAAGTAGAAGTAGTCTTGGCAGCGCCAGATGCTGCCTTATTTGTGGTCTGGGCAGGCGAGAGCGTGGCTGTGAGGAACAGGGCGCAACTCACGATTTTCACCGGCCAGAGTCTGTTCCGAAGCAACACTCACCTCGAGCAAGTTCCGCAAAAGCGAAGTTCCACAAAATTAAAGAAGTCCGCGAAAGACCCAAGAAACGCAAAGAGCCTGACACTAAGTAATGATCTCTCGACCACGGCCCCAGTGCCAGTCCCAATCGTGTGCTGCCCATGTTACGGAAGTGTACCGGCCAGGAAGATAGTCCCGTCCCCGCTCCCCGATCCCCGCCGACGAACCAGAAACACCACGTCTTGTCCACTCTTCAGACCGGATTGAATGCGGTTAAAGTCATCCTCGCTGTTCACGCGTTGCTTGTTAATCTCGAGAATGACATCGCCACGAGCCACATCGGCATCGTCCGCGAAAGATTCCGGCTTCACATCCTGCACGATCACGCCTTTGTCGGCGGGTATGTCCAACTTGTCCGCCATCTCGGGAGTAATCGCACGCACGGTGATACCCAAGCGGCTTTGCTTTGGAGTGCTTTCTCCTTCATCGTTCTGGTCGTCTCCGAGCCGCGCTGCAAACAACTTGGCCCGGTCGGCGACCGTAACCGTTGCTTCCTGCTTCTTGCCATTCCGGACAAAGCCGAGAGCAACCTTGGTGCCCGGTTTGCGGCTGGCGATATCGCCCACCAATTCATCGCCGTTCTTCACCGATTTGCCGTCTACCGAAGTAATGGTGTCTCCTCGCTTGAGGCCCGCCTCGTCCGCAGGACTGCCTGCAGTAACATCCGAAACGGTAATGCCGGAGCCCATCCCGTAGACACGCTCGATGGCTGGATTCTCCTCGGCGCTAAACATGATTCCAATGGAACCGCGAGCCACCCGATGGTCGGGACCAATCAGCTGGTTGTAAACCTGCACGATGGTGTTCGAGGGCAAAGCGAATCCCACGCCAGCGTAAGAATTGGTATCGGTAAGAATCGCGGTATTGATACCAATCACCTCAGCGGCCATGTTGACCAGTGGACCGCCGGAGTTCCCGGGATTGATGGCAGCATCTGTCTGAATGAAAGACTGGAATTGACGGCCCGGCACAATGTTACGGCCCTTTGCGGAAACGATGCCGGCCGTGACCGTCCCTTGCTGACCAAAGGGACTGCCGATGGCCAGCACCCAATCTCCCACCTGCATGCCGTCGGAGTTACCCAGCTTCGCCGCGGGCAACGCATGGTCCACATCGATCTTGATCACCGCCAGGTCAGTTTCCTGGTCGGTACCGATGACCCTGGCGTCATGTTGCACGCTCGCTGGGTCATCCTGAAGCTTCACTCGAATCCGGTCAGCTTTTTCGACAACGTGGCGATTGGTAAGGATATAGCCCTTGGGATCAACCAGGACTCCGGAACCGAGAGAATGCTCGCGAATCGGGCCCTGGGCTTGACCACCCTGGCCACCGAAAAACCGGCCGAAAAAGTCGTCGAAGGGATTCTGATCGTCTGGATCGTCGGGTTGGGCTCCACGGCTGCCGCGGCGGTGCGGGTTCTTGATGGTCGATTCGGTGTTGATATTGACGACGCTCGGCTCCAGTTGTTTGGCAATGTCCGTGAACTGGTTCGAGAGTTGACGCGCCGGGGGCACGGTCAAGGGCGTGGCATCGGAAGCTTTCTTGCCCTCCTGGCCCTTGACCCCGTAGGAGATCACCGTTCCGATCAAAATACCGACAGCCAGCGTAGTCAAAACTGCGAACGTGGATGGCAGGCGATTTGCCTTCAAACGTACCCAAAAAGCGCTTGCGCGCGGATCCATAGTGACTTCCTCCGGGAATGGCCGAACTTTCTGATTATACCTTTTGCCCACCGCAGGCACCAACGGGCAAAAAGACGACGATTCAGGTTTGCATGCTATTCGTGCCCTAGCTAGCCAGGGGTTAGACGCACAAGTGCAGAAAAGTGTTGTTAGTGTGCGGGAGCATGACGGCCTATCGACGTCATGAGGTCCTCACCAAAGTGGAGCTCCTCACGTATTGCAGAAAACGCAAGCTGCGGAGCCGTCTCAATTGAATAAGTGAACGGAAGATAGCAGACAGTTATGGACGATTGTCAGCATGGAGCTAAACCTTACATTCCGTTAGAGAATAATATGCAGCACCGCAGACCCCTAAGAATTGCTATCTTGATTATCCTAGGCCTTCTGGGTGTCGTCCTATACGCGGACGTGCGGTCTACGCACCAGATATACCGAATTTCAGAAGCGATGATCAACAATGCTCCCGACGCCTCGACCCGGCAACACCTCATTGAAGAGAAAGACAAGCGAGATCGGGAGGAGCGAAGGGAAAAGATGGCAGTTGGGGCAGTCTTGACCATCGACGTAGTTCTGTTCCTATGGTTGGCCACGGGCTTCTCAAGCCGGAGAAAGCAAGCGTCCGTGGGTTCGGCCTAGCACATTTGCCAGACTGCGCACCTCAATTACAATCCTCTCACTGTGCAATCCAAAGGCATGGATGTAGACGCCTCTGCATCATCGTCCCTCGGCTCGCTCCTCATTGTCGGCCTATGGTTCGGAATCGTTACCGGACTGGTGGAGGGTGCCGGGCTCCTGCTCTTTCAGCGGATCAACTGGGCGCGCTGGGGAGCGATCATGCATGTTTCCAGGGAGCTCCTCTGGATTTCGCCGCTGGTGGACCTGATCTTATTCCTGACCGTCGCAGTGGCCGTCTTCCTGGTTTCGCGGTTGCTAAAAAATATCCCGGCGGTTCGAGTGTTGGTTTTCCTGCTGGCATTGCTCACGGCGTATGACTTCCTCACCGTGCCGGACCGGCTTTATCACACCGCCTCGCTGCTGCTGGCTGCAGGTGTAGCCGTGAGCTTCAGCCGCTGGATTGGCCAACGTGAGGCGGCGTCTCTGCGATTCTGGAAACGCAGCACGCCTTGGGTGTTCATACTTCTCTTGATCGTGTTCGCTGGAATTCAAGGCGGAAAATATCTGCACGAAAGGAGTACGGTGGCGAAACTCCCGGCAGCTGCTCCGGGATCGCCCAACGTTCTAGTGATTGTGGTCGACACCCTACGCGCCGACCACGTTTCCTCTTATGGATATCAACGTCCGACGACGCCTGAGATCGATGCGCTGGCCAAACAGGGAACGCTGTTCGAAAACGCCATCTCTACTTGCTCTTGGAGTCTGCCTTCCCATGTTTCCTTGCTTACGGGCCGCTACGTCTTCGAGCACGGCGTAGGCAACGTGGAACCCATGCCATGGTTGGGTCCGAGTGGCAGCAACTTCAACGGCTTTCCTACGCTAGGGGAAGATCTGGAACGGAACGGATATCGAACGGGTGCGTTTTCCGCCAACCGGGTTTATTTCTCGCATAGCCTTGGCTTTGGGCGCGGGTTCATTCATTTCGAAGATTATTTCCATTCGGTTCCGGATGCGTTCGTCCGCACTCTATTTGGCCGCGAGTTCGCACGGATTTATCTTTCGCGGAGTGACAAGAGTCTGGTCAGGCGCACTCTGCGCGGTTTGGGTTTCACTGCCATCCTGGACAGAGATACCGAAGGCTGGGGAAGCCGGGGAGGCGCCAGAAGCGTTCGCAAACCGGCATCGGCGGTGAACGAAGAAACCTTGCGATGGATTGATCGCGATCGGCAAAGACCTTTTTTCGCATTCCTGAATTACATGGATGTGCACAACCCGTACGGCGCGCCGGCAGAATACGCAAAGCCCGCATGGGGTGAGAAATTCACCGGGGATACGATCGACAACTATGACGCCGGCTTGAAATATCTTGACGACAACATCGGACAACTCATGCGCAAGTTGGAGCGTCGGGGTCTGGCGAACAACACAGTCGTGATCATCACCTCGGATCACGGCGAGTCGCTGGGAGATCATGGATTGACCTATCATGGCGCCGCTTTGTATTGGGAGCTCATCCACGTTCCGCTGATTGTCTGGTATCCCGGCCATGTTCCCGCCGGGCTGCGAGTGGCCCAGCCAGTCACCAACGCAGCGATTCCGGCCACAGTCATGGATCTGCTGTCGAGCCCTCGAGAAACATTTCCCGGACCGCCATTGAGTGCGTTTTGGGAGAAGCGTGAACTCGCGACGGAGTGGCCCGATCCTCTCTCAGAACTTCCGCAGACGGAAATCATTACCCCCGAAGATCGAGTCGTCGAAGGAAAGATACCCATAGCCACAAACGGCGCGATGCAATCGCTGGTCACTCCGGGCTGGCACTTGATGGTGCACCAAAAACTGGGCAAGCAGCTCTATGATTGGGTGCACGATCCCCGGGAATCCACGGATCGCGCTGGCGGGCCGGGGAACCAGCCGATTGTGGTGAGCCTGACTTCTGAATTGGAAACTCGAACTAAGGCTCGGCGTTAGCAGAGCCGCGACTAGCGGAATCGAGCCGCTTCCACACCATCACCGCCAAGCCCCACAGAGCAAATAGCGGAATGAGACTTGCCAGGCCGTGCAATCCTGCAAGTTGTCCGAGGTTGAACGCTCCGTGTGTGCCGAAGGGAATGTCTTCCGCTGCAGTCAACATCGATCCTCGCGTTAAGGCGAACTTGCCCGCCCAGAATGAAGGGATGATCACTTCCATCAAGGGACAATGGAATTGATCCGGCGGCTGTGGCGTGGTGGAGACCGCCATTAGCGCAAACAGACCGCCACAGGCGGCCATAGCGAGCAGCGTCCTGTTCCAGAAAGGCCGAGCCTGAGTCCATGAAGGCGCCAACCCCACGCACAACAACGGCACGCCTGCAGCCATGTAGCGCGGCCCATACGACCATCCTCCGGCCCACACCGAGAACGATGCATTGAACAAAAAATAATAGGCTGCAATGGCCGCGGCAGCCATGCCAGCATAACGAGTGGAATTATTCTTATCTTTCCAGAGAATTCGCACGCCGAACGGTGCTGAGACTAACAACGGTGCTGCGAAGAAAAGTCCGCGCCGGCAACCGAATAAAAGCTTGAACATGACGTCAATTCTGGGATACGTCAGGCCCATGTAGCCGTGTTTCATCCAGGGAAATGCTCCCTCCTGGTAATACGAATAGCTGGGGTGAATCGCAGAACCAAACGCCCGATATTGATAGAACATGAGCACAAGGATGCAAGCGATCGCTCCGACGCTCACTCCGAGCGCGGTACGCCAACGCCTGGCCCGGCCACCTGCCCACACTTCCGCCAGAGCGAGAATGGCCAGGATCGCTGAAGCCGGTGCGGCAGGATATTCCGAAACTGTGGCCCAGCCTGCGGACAATCCGACGACCAAACCCCAAAACATATCACTCATCCCGCCGTGGCTCTCGCGCAATACAACGGCGGCAGCAAACGCGAAAATCAAGCAAGCCCCGGCGAGGGCGTGTCCCCAGAAAAGGGTTGCGTAAGCCCACATCGGCGTTGCCAGGCCCATCCCCAGAGATGCAAAGGACGCGCCGCTCACGTTGCTCCCGAGTTGCAATGCGATCAGAAAGAGACACGCACAAGCCAAGGCAATGGGCAGGGCCACCGCAAATAGGGTCGCAGCGTAAGAAATAGCTACCAGACCACGTGGCGACGCTGGATCAATACCCACCACACGCAACAGAGGTCTTGCAGCTGCAGCTATGGGGAAGGCCAGCAGCGCTAGTCCGGGGGCTTTGTCTGAGTAGTAGTGACCGCGGGAAAGAGCTTTGTCCTGTGTATTTTCGTGGTAGGCGTCGATGCTTAGAGTTTTTTGCTCGAGGATGGCGCGTACCATGTCGAAACGCGAATTCTGGTTCCATCCGCCGCCCTCGTAGAAATATGCATACGAAACGAAAACAACGGCCCCAATAAAAAGCGCGCGGTAGCGAAAGGAACGAGCCGCGTGTTCCGTCGATGGATTCATCGGCGTTTTCCCGAACAATCTGCTTCGCAGCAAAAGGCCTGTGTCAGGTTCAGCTTCGGTTTCACTTTGCGGGTGTAGAGTCCATGTCTTTCGGAAACGACTTGAATGCAACTTGCTGTGATTTCGTGGTCGTTTTCTTGTTGGCGTCGGTGATGTACTGCGTGAGCTTCCCTTTCAGAACGTAGTAACCTTCATCGCCCACGTTCTGGCCGTCGCCCCGCTCCACTATGCCATCAAAGTTGTACCAAACTTCGTGCAGGGTTTTCGTAGTGAATGTCAATTTCTTGCCTTCTATCCTGCCCTGCTTGAAAAACTGATCGAGGAATTCGCGCTTGTCGCCTGCTGAATTGCCGTAACGAGAAATAAGCCCCGTCACCAGACCCTGGTCTTCGACGGTGAGCTGCACGAATTCCCCGTCTTGCAGGAAAGCGTACATACCGGAATAATCCTCGGCCGGCTGAGCGCGAGCTGATTGCGCGTTCTGAGCCCACAACACTGAAGTGTTGACCAACAACATTATGAAAATGATCGCTGAATTTTTCATGCTGCTCCTGCATCTAACCAATCTGTAGCTCGCGCGAAATCCGAGTTTCATATTGGTATTAGAGCACGTCTGAATGAACTCCCGAATACCTGTGTTTATTCGTGCCCCGCTATAATCAATGCAGACTCAGTAATCGCGATGTATTCATGAACCAAGCCCCAGGACTGATGGAATCCGGCGTTGAGATGATGGCAAGTCCTGTGGCCCCGCCTGGGTTCCTGGTGGAACTTGAGCCTTGGCCTACGGCCTTTCTAAGCAACCTCGCGAGTCAATTTTTGTACCCACGGCAACTTCGGTTGCGATTGGTGTCCCCACCAGGCAAATTTTGGCCAGACGTCTTCGTCGCTTCCTATCTGCCGTGGCGCAGGTTTCTCGAATCGGTTTGCTATCACGTTGTGCTCATAGCCGCGCTATTGGCATTGCCGCAATTTTTGCCGCAGCCGACACAAATCGTGGATCGGCCCGTCTTCAACAACGCTGATGTGGTCTATTACAACGCGTCGGAATACTTGCCGCCGATTGATACCGGCGGTCCGAAAATCCATTTACCTCGGAAAGGTGAGCCCGAACACGCCAAACAACCCATTCTCTCGGTGCCTCCTGATGCAGACAATCGCTCTCAGACGATCGTGGCGCCGCCCCAGATCAAACTGAAGCAGGAAGTGCCGCTGCCCAATGTGGTGGCCTCGATGCCGGTGCTAACGACAGTGCCACTTTCCGCCACGACGCGTTCGTTGGCGGAGATGAAAATGCCCGTGCTGCCGGCTTCCCTGGTTGCGCCGATGCCGGAAATCGATGCTTCCGAGACAAGACGCCATGTCCGCGCTCCTCGGGCTGAAGTCGTCGAACCTGCGCCCGATATGAAGGCAGTTTCCACGCGCAGATTAGCTGACATCAACATCGCGCATGCCGATGTGGTCGCGCCTGCACCGCAGTTGCCAGTTTCCGAGCGGCGGGCATTGCCCTCGGCGCCGCTGGGCAATGCGGGTGCGAGAGTGGTGCCGCCTCCTCCTTCCATGCAAGGAAGTGCAAATGCAAATTCCGGTGAACGGATGATCGCACTGGGCATCCATCCCGTCGAACCGGGCGGCCCGGTCGAGCCTCCGGCAGGAAATCGGCGAGGAACATTCGCGGCGACTCCCGAAGGCAAAGCGGGCGCGCCAGGAACACCGGAGAGTGCGACCGGCCAGAACCAGGCAGTGGCGGGTTCGAGTAATGGCACCAAAGGGATTCCGCACGGCCTCGTGGTAGGCGCTGTCCCAAAACCGGCTGATTCGACTTCCGGTAACTCTCGGCTCATCGCCAATGCCATTCCGCCGCGAGTCAGCGGCATTCCGCGCCAAGCCACTTCTCAGGCAAACCCCAATGCCACGGAAGTAGAAAAGCAGATATTTGGCGACAAGAAGTTCTATTCCATGACGTTGAACCTGCCCAATCTAAATTCGGCGGGCGGAAGCTGGATCGTCCACTTTGCCGAATTGGCGCAAAACGACTTAAAAGGCGATCTGGTCGCCCCGGTGGCCACGCGGGAAGTCGATCCCGGATATCCCACGGAACTGATGCGTCACAACGTGCAGGGAACAGTGACTCTCTACGCGATTATTCACAACGATGGCTCGGTCGGCGAAGTACGAGTGCTGCGCGGCGTGGACGACCGCCTTGATGAATACGCCTGCACCGCACTCTCCCACTGGCGTTTTCGTCCTGCCACAAAAAATGGCTATCCCGTCGATTTGGAGGCCGTAGTGGTGATTCCCTTCCGGCCGATTCGGGTGAAGGGTAATTTCTAGCAAGCCCTCGTCCTGTAAACTCCCAACATCGTAAAAACGAACCGGAGGCAAAGTGACTTTTGAAGATTACGGCGCTATGGTGAGGACGACGCGGGACTATCCGGAAATGGGGAAAAATCTCATTTACCCTGCGTTAGGGCTTGCCGGGGAAGCGGGAGAAGTCGCCGAAAAAGTGAAGAAGCTGTGGAGGAATCACGATCAGCGATCGGGCGAAAAAATTAGTGCAGAGGACAGACGACTGCTGGTAAAAGAACTCGGGGATGTGCTGTGGTATGTGGCCGCGATGAGTGAGGAATTGGATGTGAAACTCGAACATGTCGCCGAAGAAAATTCCCGCAAGCTTCTCGACCGAAAAGAGCGGGGAGTGATCAAGTCGGCAGGGGACAGCCGTTAGCGTGCACCCTCTCAGGGGCTAAAACCCGAACCGAGGAGAAGCTTTAGACGCAGCGCTAAAGCGCTGCTCCACCCAGAAGCATAAAGCCATTGAATCGAGAACTGGACAGCCGAGGGCGGCTGTCCCCGCGTGAGCATCGCCAGGGTGGGATCTCCTACTTCGCCTGGTATACGGTCTTTCCTCCAACTACGGTGCGCAAGACTTTGGCGCCCAGAATTTTCGCGGGGATGGAAGCCGTGAGATCGCGATCCAGGACCACAAAGTCCGCCAGCATTCCCGGTGCGAGTTTTCCTTTGTCTTTTTCGGCGAACTCGGCGAACGCGGCTCCCGAGGTATAAGCGACAATCGCTTGGTCCATGGTCAGCTTCTCTCCGGGAAAGTAATCTTTCTTGCCGTCTTCGCTCTTGCGAGTGACTGCGGCGTACAGGCCACGGAACGGATTGACCGGCTCGACTGGATAATCGGTACCAAAGGCTAGAATGACACCGCTGTTAAGAAATTCCGCCCACGCATAAGAATGGGCTGCCCGGTCTGGCCCCAGACGGGCCATGGCCCAATTCATATCGGTCAGCAAATGACTGGGCTGCATGGAAGCAATGATCTTCAGCGCCTTGAATTTCGCAATCTGCGCCGGATTGGTCACCTGGGCATGTTCAATGCGCAAGCGATAGTTATCGCCACCGTTTACGGCTTTTATCTTCTTTTCGCGCGCGTCTTTTTCGGCTTCCGCGAAGGCATCGAGCGCCATCTGCACGCCTTTATCCCCAATGGCGTGGAAGCCAATTTGAAAGCCTGCATCCACGCGGTCTTTTGTCATCTGCGTCAGCTTCGCCTGGTCGTATCTTGGCAGGCCTGAATTACTGGGATCGTCGGCATAGGGTTGCAACAAGGCCGCGCTGTGCGAACCGAGAGAGCCATCCATGAAACCCTTCAACATGCCGGTGTGCAGCATGGGATCGGACGGGGAATGGGCCGAGCGTTGCGTTTCCAAAGTGTCGAGCGGGTCGTCAAATGCGAGCCACTCGGAGATGCGTGCCGTGAGCTTGCCATCGCGTTCGATCTCTTCGAAGATCTGGAAATCTTCCCAATTGGCTCGGGAATCGTTGGGGCCGGAGTAGTCCTGTGCCGAGGTCACACCCCACTGCGCCAAGTCCTGTAGCGCCGATTCCAAGGCCTTTCGGCGCTTGTCATGAGAAGGCGGTGGAATGAGCGGGGTCACGGCCTGGATTGCGGTATCTCGCAAAATGCCATTGGGCTGTGCGTCCGAATCGCGGCCAATCTGGCCGCCTGCGGGATCTTTACTGGCGATGGTAATGCTCGCCATTCGCAAAGCCCGGGTATTGGCCACTGCAGCGTGGCCGTCCACGCGCTGCAACAAGACGGGATGATCGGTGGTGACTTCGTCGATGTCCCAGCGGGTGGGCAGTTCTTTTACTGGCCAGAGGGTCTCGTCCCAACCTCCGCCTACAATCCATTCACCCGGCGCGGCGGTTTCCAGCCGGGCCTTTATGCGTTCGCGAAACTCAGTCAGCGATTGCACTCCTGACAGGTTCACGGTCAAACCTTGAAGGCCGGCCTCCCCGAGATGCACATGAGCGTCGTTGAATCCCGGCATGACGAAATGACCATCGAGGTTGATAACTTCGGTCGAAGGGCCCTTCAGCTTGAGAATCTCGCTTTCCGAACCGATGGCTTCGATACGGTCGCCATGAATGGCGATGGCTTCCGCCCGCTGTACTTCATGAAATGAGGATGCACCGATGACTCCAGTGTAGACATTTCCGTGGAGAAAAATGATGTCGGCTTTCGGTTTAGGTTGTGTCTGCGCGTGGGACAGGGCCGAAACAGCACACAGCAGATAAGTGGCCGTTCTTAGATTCATTTACTTGACTCCCGTGAGGGCAAGCAGAGTTAACAGAATGCGCTTCAATCCGAGTTCGCGTCCGTTACAGTCGAACCATTCCTGCAAAGTGTGGGCACCTCCACCGGTGCCACCGCCGCCGATCGCAATCGCTTCCTGACCCAGCGATAGCGGGATATTGGCATCGGTAGAGGCGCGCTGGATTTGGGCGGCGTTCCCCAAGTGCGCGTCCACCGCGCGAATCACCTGGAGAATGTGGGAATTCGCATCCAGTTCTCCGGCCGGCCGGTTGCCAATGGCCACGATCTCGGAAGTGAGGCCGAATGGACGGCGCTGGGTTGAACCCCGTTTCTCGATGGCCTGTGATTCCTCTTCCACCGCGCGGTCAAGGGACTGCCGCAGGGCCCGCTCCAGACACTCCATCTCGGTCATGGAAGTGGAACGAATGTCCACTCGCATGCTGGCCGACTCGGGAATGGAGTTGACCGAAGTTCCGCCGCGAATCACGCCGATATTGAATGTGGTTTTAGGCGAAGAGGGGACGGGCGTCTGGGTAAACGACTGGATGGCGCGAGCCAGCACCAGAATTGGATTGGGTGAACCGAAGTCACTCCAGGAATGTCCTCCCGGCCCGCGCACGATCACTTCAAAACGGCGGCTGCCCAGGGCTTCGGCCACGATGGTGTCCGAGCCGGCACCGTCGAGCACCAGGCTACACCTGATGGAATTCTTCCAGCGCGGGTCGGCAAAAATGTGACGCATACCGCGCAAGTCGCCTTCGCCTTCTTCGCCGACGTTTCCCATGAAAAGCACGGGCAAAGAGTTCGAAATCCTGGCGCTGTTCAAGGCCGCTGCAACTGCCAGGAGAGCGGTAAGTCCCGCTCCGTTGTCCGAAACACCGGGACCGTAAAGCCGGCTTCCCTGTTGGCGGATGTTCAGGGGAGTGCCAGCAGGAAAAACCGTGTCAATATGCGCGCTCAGCGCAACGCAACGCTTGCCCACCCCGGGGCGAAGGCCGAACACATTGCCTACGTCATCGACGTGGACGTCTTCCAAATCGAGCTCGTCGAAGCGCTCTTTGAGCCAGGCTCCCCGGGGCGCCTCGCCAAACGGCGGGGCGGCGATGCGCGCCATCTCGAGTTGCCAGTGGGCGAATTGCGGTTCCTGGGTGCGAAACCAGGCGAGGGCTGAATGGATTTCTGGCAGCGCAGAAAGGCGTGTGATTTCCTGCTGAACGCCAGGAAACTCTTTCGACACTTCCGCGCGCGTAGTGGGGCCCATGGGTTAATCGTCATCTTACAACGCAAATCCGCCACGGCTAATAGCCCACAGGGTCACCGAAGATGAGGTTTTTGGAGATGACCTAAAGGAATGGTCATGACGCTCTTCCAGGATTCTTTAGCGACTGCCCAGCAACTCCCGGCTGTTCGGCGCATCTAAATCCAAAGATCGTCGCCCAAAGACCGTGAAAGCGGAGCTCCGCACGATCCAGCTTTTCCAGTTCAGTTTCGTTACACTAATCTTATGAATCGCACGTTTTTTGTGGCGTCCCTATTGCTTGCGGCGGCTGTGATGTCGGGGCCGCTTTTACCTAACAGTTTCGCCGATGAAGGCCCGCTTGAGTCGGCCCAGCCGAAGGGCGTAACGTCGGAGGAGATCGTTACGCATTTCGCGGCCAAGGAGAAGGAATTCAAGCAGGCGCGCGAGCTGTACACTTTCCGCCAGGAAGTTCGCGTCCAGACGCTGGATGGTAATACGGTGCTTGGCGAATACCATGAGGTCTTCGATGTCAGCTACGACGATCTAGGAAAGCACCTGGAGAACGTGGTGTTCGCCCCTCAATCCACCCTGGACAATGATCCGAACGGGATTATGATGAGCCCGGAAGACTTGGAGGACATTCGCCATCGGTTGCCGTTTGTGCTGACCTCTGACGAGATTCCCGAATATGACATTCTCTACGTTGGACAACAGCAGGAAGATGAACTGCACTGCTACGTTTTCGACATTGCACCCAAGAAAATCGAGGGCAAGAAGCGTTACTTCCAGGGCCGCATTTGGGTAGATGACCGGGATTTCCAGATCGTGATGACGTTCGGCAAAACCGTTCCCGATATACGCAAGAAGAACAACGAGAACTTATTCCCTAAATTCACGACCTGGCGCGAGCAGGTTGACGGTAACTACTGGTTTCCTGTTTTCACCAAGGCGGACGATATCTTGCACTTCAAGATGAATGACGTTCACATCCGGGAAATCATCAAGTACAGCAATTACCAACGTTTCGGATCCAAAGTGAAGATCACTTACGAGGGCAAGGAAGTCGAAAAAACAGATCAAAAAGGCCAAACGCCGCCGCCAGCGGAACAACCGCCGGTGCAGCTGCCGAAATAGCTGCGCGACGCCAAAAGAGCCGGGCCCGCGAGATTTCTCACGGGCTTTTTTGTCGAGCGAATGGAACTAGCTGACACGCGCTGGGGTTTTGGTTAGACTAGGGCGCTCATGGGCCTCCTTGAACATAAAGTACCGCCGCTATTCGCAGTCAGCGTCGTTTTCGGAATGCTGCTCGGCATGTCCGCGTCAGCGAGTGCACAGGAAAGCCCACTCGACAATTCTCCGCCGAAAGACATCACGCCGCAGGAAATCATTAAACGCTTCACTGCAAAAGAAAAAGAATGGAAGCAGATACGGGAGCAGTACCGCTTCCAGCAATCGGTGGAGGTCCAGGAGCTGGCTGGGGGCGACGTGCGCGCCGAATATCGGCAAGTTGCGGACATCAGCTACAGCCAGGGTAAGCTCGTCAAGAACATCGTGCTTGCGCCGCAGGCGAGCATGAACGTTACCAAAGAGGACCTCGAAGACCTGGAAACACGCTCGTCGTTCACCATCAGCACCGACGAGCTGCCCGAGTACAACCTGACTTATGCAGGTGCGCAGAAGGTCGATGAACTGCACTGCTATGTTTTTGACGTTGCTCCCAAAAAGATCGAGAAGGGTCAGCGATACTTTCAAGGACGGATTTGGATCGACGACCAGGATTTTCAGATCGTGAAAAACCGAGGCAAATCTGTGCCTGACGTCATGACTGGCACGAAGAAGAAATATCGAGAGAACCTGTTTCCGCAATTCACCACCTGGCGCCAGCCGATCGATGGCCAGTATTGGTTCCCCACCTATTCGTCAGCGGACGATACGCTGCACTTTCGCAGGAATGACATGCACATCAAAGAAAAGCTGAGGTTTACTGACTACAAGAAGACAGGATCCGCGGCGCAAACGGACAAGAAAGCGCCGCAACAGTAAGCTTCGGGTCTCGGGTCTCAGGTTTCGGGCTTTCAAGCAGCGCGGCTTATTCTCCGAAACTAGTAAAACAGATATTTCCGCCACTTGTCATCCGAACGGCCCATCAGGCGCATAATGTGGCGGCTGGTGTGCAAATTGAAGGCCCGCGGTTCCCGCATGAGCTTCATGCCCGCTTCGGTGGGAAACTGATTTCCCTTGTGACGATTGCAGGTATGGCAGCAAGCCACCAGGTTCTCCCAGGTGGACGCTCCGCCGCGCGAGCGTGGAACAACGTGGTCGAGCGTCAGGTCACTCGAAGATAGAACTTCTGCACAGTATTGGCAGGTGTTGCGGTCTCGCAGCAGGATGTTCTTGCGCGAGAGTGCCCGCGTCTGGTGTGGAATGCGGCGGTACTCCAAAAGGCGAATCACAGAGGGCACCCGGAGCGCTACCCGCGCCGCATGCAGGAAGTGCCCATTCTCTTCCTCAGTCATGGCTACGCCCTTCAGCACCAGCACAATGGCCCGGCGAGCCGCGCAGACGTTAATCGGCTCATAGGACGCATTCAGCACCAGGACGGGCGCATGCAGCGCATGTCCGTCACTGTCCTGGTGGACGCCCGTTACTGCCAGAGACGGCACTTGGTGCCGGCTCAATCCACCGATCGAATTGTTCCACTTCCCTGACATGCTCTCACTTTACCCAGAGGTGCTCTACCCAGCGGCCGCCATGGCCATCCGGGGTTCTACCTCCAAGTTCGACTGCGCATAAGCTGCATCGCTCTTGAGAGTGCGGGCTGCGGTGGCCACAAAGACTTTCGACGCACCCGCCCGCCGCAAAATTCGCGCACACTCGGAAACCGTTGTGCCGGTGGTGAAAACATCGTCGATTAAAAACACTTCGCGGCCGGCCACTTCGTCCGGCTTCACCACGGTGAAGGCGCCGCGAATATTTTCCCGCCGCTGATGCCGGCTGAGACCTATTTGCGACTGGGTGATTCGGCTGCGTTCGAGAATATCTGGATCCAGTTTCAGACGATCTCCAGCTCGCCTCTGCTTCAGGGCAGCGCGGGCCATCAGCTCGGATTGGTTGAAGCCCCGTTCCCGCCGCGTGGCGGAGTGCAAGGGGATGGGTACGACCAGAACCGTAGTTTCGCTAAAAGCAGGTTCCAACTCAGCAATGATCTCCGCGAGCATCCGTCCCAGAACATTGGCCGCGGGTCGCACCCTCTCATACTTCAACAAATGAATGAGTTCCCGCAAGCCACCGTCGTAACTGCCGTAGGCAATCGCTTTGGCATAAGGAGGCTCCGCACGCCGGCACAGTCGGCAACGAGGTTCGCCTGGGACCGCGGAAACGACAAAGGGTACGGGCAGGCGTTCTCCCCAGACGGAACACAGACCACCTCTAATCGGACGCATGGCCGAAAGACACCCCTCACAAACTGGCAGCCGTGAAATGTTAAGGAGGGGGGCACCACAAAGGCGGCATTCGGAAGGAAACAACGTAGCGAACAAGCTCTCCGCAGCGACGTTCACCTGGGCTGCTAAAGACGAGACCAAAGAAGGCACCGATGCCTGTTCCCTGGCTACAGTTTTAGTCCCAGTAGTCCGAGTTAGGTCCCGGTTACTGCTGAAGACGAACCTCCCACGTCCCGCCGGTGCTTCGGGCTCCAGCTGGAAGTATCAGCCCCAGTATAATGGCGCGGAATGCTTACGTGCAACGCGGAGGGTCCCGGTTAGGCAGCCCTGTTCAGGCAGCCAGGTCGCGTGTTACCTCACGATGAGGGCGTTCCGGAACCTGCAGAAACAAGAACCGGTAGTCCCTGCGAAAGCACTTGGCGCACCGTACCGGGCGGAGCAAGAATACGGGAAGTAAATATTTTTCGAATGCGGTCCGGGGACGGGAACGAAAACCGTGAAGACTGCCACAATCACCGCAGCGGAACTGCTTGGACAGCATCGTTTATGAACCTCCAAAGCCGGCCAAAGGCGAGTCGTACCATCCCAAGTATATAGCAACGCCGAATGCAGAATTAAAGTTTCCAAGTTCCGGATTGGCGAGCATTGGACCTAGATTCTGAATGAGTTTCCCGATGTTTGCGTCCAGGTCGTTGCGGCCCGGCGGTAACCTGACTGCAACCTGCACTTGTAAAGCAGGTTGCGTGCATGGTAACGTGCGCGGTCTTGCTTTAGAACAGTAGTCTGCGAGTTTAAGAGGGTCCTACTTCATGAGCAATCCTAGCCCGGCTGATCCCGCTGGTTCGAAAAAATTCAAACCCTACGTTCCGGAACACATGCAGATGCCAGAGTTGTCGCTTAAGTCACTGCCTCTGGGACTTCTAATGACAATTGTGCTGGGGGCCGCAAACGCATACCTCGGCCTGCATGCAGGCATCACTATTGCGGCAACTTATCCGGCAGCGGTGATTTCCATGGCGGCGATGCGGGCGTGGAAAGGATCGCTGCTAGAGGAGAATATTGCGCGCACCGCGGGCTCCATCGGAGAGGGCATCGCAGCAGGAGCCATTTTCACGATCCCTGCGTTTGTGATTGCGAAGGCGTGGCCTTCGTTCCGTCCGGCTGATGCTTACTGGAAAACTACGGCATTGATCATGGTGGGCAGCATCCTCGGAGTCCTTTTCATTTCTTTAGTACGACGCGGAATGGTGGAAGATCCCGAATTGCCCTTCCCCGAGTCTGTAGCGGCGTCGGAGATTCACAAGGCTGGACAACGCGGCGCTCAAGCGGCGAAATACCTCTTCTGGAATATTGGCGTCGGCGGCGTGGTGTACATGCTTGGGCGCTTCGGATTGTTTGCGGCGGACAAGGATATTCGCTTCGCGGTAGGAAGTCTGGGACATAGCAAGGTGACTCTCGGCGCAGCTGGAAGCACTAACGTGGTGGCGGCAGGTGGGGCCAGCATGATCGCTGCGCCCAGTGTGAGTCCCGCCTATTTAGGCGTGGGCTATATCATTGGACTGCGGCTTGCCTCCATCCAGTTCGCAGGCGGCGTTCTGGCCTGGGGATTGATGGTTCCATTGCTAATATTTTTCATGGGGCCCCAGATCAAACAATATCTTCCCGCTGACACGCCTGAGAATTGGGCGACGATGTCGATTGCAGTGTGGAAGTTCGTGGTGCGCCCCATTGCTGTCGGCGGGATGCTAGTCGGCGCGGCTTACACGTTATTCAAGATGGGGAAAAGCCTCACCGCCGGTATTAGCAAAGCTTTCAGTGATCTGCGCCAGACGACTGCCGAGCAAGCGCAGCTGGCGCGCACGGAACGTTACATGAGCTCGAAAACAGTATTTGGCCTGATTGCCCTGATGTTCGTGCTCATGTGCGTCCTTTACGCGCACATATCAGGACTGCTTTGGCCAGCGATATTGGCGGCTGTCGTCATGCTTGTCGTAGGGTTCTTCTTCGCTACGGTTTCGGGCAGCCTGGTCGGCTTTATTGGATCTTCGAACAATCCGGTTTCCGGTCTGACGCTTTCGACCCTGCTCATTGCAGCACTGCTTATGGTTTCGCTGGGAGTCTCCGGGCCCGGCGGAGTGGCGGCGGTGCTAGGCGTGGCGGCGGTGGTATGCGTTTCATCGTCGGTTGCCGGAGAGCTGCTGCAGGACTTTAAGGTGGGCTACATCCTGGGCGGCACGCCGCGCACCATTCAGATTGCGGAACTGATCGCGGTTGTGGTGGCGAGCCTGGTCATGTACTTCCCGCTGATGCTGCTGCACGAAGGCAATATCAAACACGGGGGAATTGGATTCGGCGACCGCGAGCTTTCGGCGCCGCAAGCCGGGCTGATGGCCACCTTGGCAATCGGTATTGTGGGCGGCAATATGCCCTGGCCCCTGGTCGTGGTCGGCATTTTCTTTGGCATCGCGATGATCATGATGCAGGTGCGCAGTCCCATGCTGGTGGCAGTGGGCATGTACCTACCCTTTGAGACTACATTTGCCATATTTCTGGGCGGAGTTTTCCGTTCCCTCGGAGACTGGGTGGCAAAGCGTCGCGGATACAACGATGCCCAGAAAGCGCGAGTGGACAATGCCGGAGTTCTCACTGCCTCAGGACTGATTGCCGGCGAAGCCGTACTGGGCTTGGTTTGGGCGGGATTGCAATTTGCCCCTGCATGGGCCAGACCTCAAATGTTTGATCATCCCTCGTATCTTCTGGGTGTCGGCGTAATGATCGCACTGGCCACTTTGATGATCCGCCTACCGCTTTCGAGTGCGGGCGATCCGAGTGAACCGGCACCGCCGACGGCAATGATGTGATCGTGTCGTAGTGTGGGCGCGGGCGACTCGCCCGCGATTTTCAACCACGAGGGACACGAAGTAACACAAAGGAAAACACTCTGATTCGATTCCTTCGTGTTACTTCGTGTCCTTTGAGGTTCATGGTTTATGCATGGCGGTAGCACAGAACATTGATCGAGTTCGAGAACGGATCGGTGCCGCCGCCAAAAGGGCTGGACGCAATCCCGATGACATCACTCTGATGGCGGTCAGCAAGACTTTCCCTCCCGCGCTCATTCGCGAGGCTTACGATGCCGGGCTTCGACTGTTCGGCGAAAGTCGGGTGCAAGAATTTACCGAGAAAGCTGAAGCGCTTCGGGACCTGCGGGATGCTGAATGGCACATGATCGGCCATTTACAGACCAACAAAGCAGCGAAAGCTGTCGAACTATTCGTCGCGATAGACTCGGTAGACTCGCCACGGCTGGCTGAAAAGCTCAATGCTTCAGCCGGGCAGCTTGGCAAAAAACTGGCAGTCTTCATCGAGACCAACTTGAGCGGCGAGCCCGCTAAGAGTGGTCTGTCTTTGGAATCGCCTGAATTAGAGAAACTTCTCCGCGCGGCACCGCAGTTGGAACATTTAAAAATTTGCGGGCTGATGACCATTCCGCCTTTCTTCGAAGACCCCCAGCAAGCTCGCCCATACTTTCGCAAGCTGCGCCAGTGGCGGGACGAAATCGCTAAGCGAAAGCTCCCGAAAATAGGCATGGACATGCTCTCCATGGGGATGTCTCATGATTTTGAAATCGCAATTGAAGAAGGCTCAACCTGTGTGCGGGTTGGAACGGCGATCTTTGGGGAACGAGCTGCAGTATAGTGCAATCGCCATCAGAACTGGTCAATCTGGACGATGTTTCGACGGTTCCTTCGGCTTTTTGCGAAGGCTTTGGCTGCGCTTGTTGTTCCCCGGGCGTGATCAATCATGAAGTGTACTTTTTGTAGCGCGTCTTTTTTCGGTCGATCGAGTTGCGGATCGAATTGCCTTCCATCGAACACCCCGCTGGTTCGCAGTCGCTGGATGCGGGCTGCGGCTCGGTCAACCACGCGAGCGAGCTCGGTTGCATACTCGGGCGTTCGGGCCTCCCGTAAACGCCGCTTCGTTTTCTCGGCGGAAAACCAGGTGGGATTTCGATCGGACTCTTGCGGCGCGCCGAGGCGCAACACTTCGCAGAGATGAGCGTTGACAGCGAGCTCTTTTTCCATGGATCTCTCCCCAGATTTTGTGGCAGAATTCCCACCCCGCCTGCGGCGAATGTAGCGGGCAAACGAAGCTTCCTCCATTCGGCCATGAACGCCTGCCTCCTCGAAAGCCTCGAGAGCGGCCGCCTGGGCGTGTGTCAACCCCGGTTCGGCACTCCCCTTGGGGAAAGTCCAACGCCCGCCGCGAGTCTGAACCAGCAGGAATTCAATGCCTTTGCCGCGAACACGGTAGCAAACTGCAGCGACCTGTTCGCATCCACGCATTCTGCGCAGTTGCGACAGTCGAAAGAACTTGGCCGATGGCTGAGTCGTGCGAAGCGGTGACCAACTGCTGGACAAACGCGGATCTTGCGCACTCATCACAACAGAGTGCACGATGCCATCCGCTTCTGGCTAGAGCCCAGCTTGGTTCAGGGCGCCTGGCGAAAACGATCCCATTGATTTTCAATTCGCGCTCGGAGTAGCGCTTGCGGGGTCTAAATTCGAGCGTGCGGGAATCTTTCTACGTACTTGCGTCTGGTCAACCCCGGAGACAGTATTTCCTTTTGGCAAGCCAGCACGGACGAGACGCCTCGCCTACATCGAACGAAAAAAGGGAGCCCTTTGGAAAATTTATATTGTCTTCGCTGCAACCGGGAGCTCGAGCCCGGACACAAATCGGTTGCCGTTTATATGTTCGCGCAGACCGTGGGAGTCAGGCCGCGCCAAAAATCGTCGTCACAACGGATCTGCTTCTGCCCTCAGTGTTCAGTCTCTCTGGCGATGGGGCCTCCGCCGGAGGGCGCGCTCAACATTGCCGCATGGAATATGATCCGCGATTTGGTCGGCTCAGACCCGGCACTGAATCAGGCGGCATGGGAGAGCCTGCGAGGAATTGTAGGCTTGCTGCCAGCCACCGGCACTGATGGCAGCCCTCGTCGAGCGTCCGGGGGAGGATACTTCGAGTTCTGATGGGAGTCGAATGCCGGCGGATCACCTTGACTGCATTGGCCGATGTAGGCACGATGCAGACAACGGGTCATGATTCCCATTGTTTACACCTCGGCCGGCGCAAGCTTCACAGTCAAAGTCCATCCTCGGGCTAAGAAGAACGCCATCACCGGAGAAATCGGCGATGCGCTTAAACTGGCACTGACAGCGCCTCCAGTCGAAGGGAGGGCCAACCAGGCGTGCATCGAATTCTTCGCAGATCTTTTGAAGGTTTCGCGATCCTCCGTTACCATAGCGTCCGGCGAGAGCAGCCGCCGGAAAGTGATTCGTGTGGCGGGGGTGTCGGCAGAGGAAGTGCGGAAGCGATTGAAAGAGCCTCCAAGGAAATCGTAAATCGCGACAACGCGGGCGAGGCGCCCGCGCCACGCGGTCCGAAAGAACTCAATGACCTTCTCTGAACGCTTCCACGAGATTCGCACTGGCTTTGAGCGTCCCTTCTGGGTCGCCAACATTACCGAGATCTTCGAGCGCCTTTCCTACTACGGAGCTTTTGCGTCTCTCGCTTTGTACCTGCAAGAGAAACTGAATTTCTCCACCGAGCAGACAGGGACTTTAACAGGCATTTTCGGTGGCATGGTGTGGTTTCTCGCCATTTTCGGGGGAGCCGCCGCCGACCGCCTCGGTTTCCGCCGCGCACTTTCGGTGGCATATCTCATTTTGGCCGCGGCGTATTTTCTGATCGGCTCCATTGCCGCGCCCTGGCTGGCGCCGGTACGCAATGCCGTACCGATAAGCCTGTTCGTCGGTTTTATTCTCATTCTTCCCGCCCTGGGCATTTCGCTGGTGAAGCCTTGCGTGGTCGGCACCACGGCCCGCGCTTCCAAAGAAAATGTCCGCTCCGTCGGCTATTCGATTTACTACACGATGGTCAACATCGGCGGGGCGTTGGGGCCCTATTGCGCTTCCTGGGCGCATCGTCACCTGGGCGTGGAGAATGTTTACCGCCTGGCGGCGCTTAGCGTTCTCGCCATGTTCTTGGTGGTCCTGTTCTTCTTCCGGGAACCGCGCAAAGCCGGCGACGCGCCTCCGCCTTCCATCGCGACGGTCACGCGGAATTTCTGTGTGGTGGTAGGCAATTACCGTCTGGTATTGCCGGTGTTAGGGATTGCCTTGCTGCTGCGCATCGCCATGTTCGCCTTCCCGTTCATTGTGCCCTGGTGGATTTGGGTTGGATTGCTTGCGCTGGTGCTTGTGGGGATCAGCCGGTTTATGTGGTTCCTCGTGATCTTCACCGGCTACTGGGTCGTTTTCTGGCAGCAATACATCAGTCTGCCCGGCTACATTCACGGGTACATTAACGCCAACGCTGACGTCGAACTCATTCTGGTGACGGACGGACTGACGGTGATCTGCCTCACACTGGCGGTGAATTTCCTGATACGCAAGATTCCGGCATTTCAGGCCATCATTTTGGGCACCCTCGTCACGTCCGTATCTTGGCTGATTGTTGCATTCCGGCCAACGGTCTGGGGGGCGATTCTCTCTCTATTTGTGCTGGCGCTGGGCGAGATCACACAGCAGCCGCGCTATTACGAATACATTTCCAGACTGGCGCCTCCAGGGCAGCAGGGTACGTACATGGGATTTGCGTTTCTGCCGATTGGAATCGGCTCGCTGATCGGCGGCTGGTTTGGCGGAACACTCATCCATCATTTTGGAGAGGTCACGCACCAGCCGGGGCGGATGTGGTGGGTGGTGACTGCTGTGGGCCTGGTCACGGCTGGGTCGCTGTGGGTTTATGACAAGGTTGTGATGGTCGGAGGAATGTAAGGCCACTTAACGCCCGCTGATTGGACCGTGGTTCATCCCAGCTTTCGATTTTGCCAATCTCTGAGCATCGCCGTGCTGCTGGTTTTCCTTGCGGGATGCAACCGCGACCTCCAGCCCCCTTCAGGCTTTGTTGTTGCGAGGACAGGTCGTTCGGTATCCGGATCGAGCGCATATCCTGTAGCCATTGATCCCAGCCTTGTCGGCAGCTATTCACCAGACACCAGGTCTGGGGCGGGCTATTTCTATGACGACGTGCTTGAATATCGTGTTTGGCTTCATCCTGAGCGTGGAGCCTCGCCTTTCAACGGGGAGAAGGACTACTTTGTGGCGTTTGCCCAATACGAGATACGCAGATTCCTTTTCCAAGAGTGCACATGGTGCAGAGGAGCCCCTTGTGCTGGTTCGCCAGTATGAGTGGATCAACGAAGCAGAACCAGGTCGTTACGTTCCGGAGAAGCGCGAGCGCATTACGGAATGGCAGGTTCGGTGGTTGACAGGTAGTAAACGAACTCCAAACACCATTCCCGACTTCTTGAAAAATCCTAGGCCGGCAAGGAATTGAATGCTCAATCTCCAACGCTATGAACTAGACACTCGCTAAGGAGGGTAGCTCCGCCCATCCCAAGCCCACCGCCGTTGCCCGGAACATCCGTGAGATGTTGAAGCATGGCGGCTCCGCCGAGCGCGCCAAAAGCGTCCAGTGGTTCTTCAAACAAGAAATCAAATCCCATGGCTGGTACACGGGTAACCTGCGACGAGCGGCCGTGCGTTCCCGGCGGGGAATCCGTAAAGTGCATGATCTGGACTTTCTGCTGCAGGCCGCGGACCAGTTGTTCTCAGGGACAGTGTTAGAAGAGAAAGTCTTTGCCGTTTTTCGGCTGGAAAAGTTGGTGGATGAATTTGGCGACCGCGAATTCCGGATGTTTGAGTCATGGTTGTCCCGGATCAGCAGTTGGGCCGACCATGACGCGCTCATCCACTACTTGATTGCGCCCATGATTGTGGCCAAGCCAGCGAGGTTGAAGTCGGCATTCCGCTGGGCGAAGTCGCGGGACCGATGGCATCGGCGAGCGCCATGCGTGGCCCTGACTCGTGGGGCGCGGGCCAGGATGTTCCTCCCGGAGATCAAGAAGCTCTCCGTCTCACTTCTCGCGGACGAAGACGATATGGTGCAGAAAGGGTTGGGCGGGCGGTTACGCGAAACCGCCAAGTTTGATGCCAAGCGGACCGGGCCCTATTTGATGAAGATTCGCTCGCGAGCCCCGCGACTGGTCCTGCGTACCGCCTGCGAGACACTGCCTGTGGAGGAAAAAAGCGAATTCTGGCTCCCGTCCCAGCCTAGAAATAGCTGAGCCAGTCATCGCTGCGGCGCTGCTTCAAGGCGGCAAACCAGCAGCAAAGTGGATAAAGCGTGAGCACGACGGAAGCCCAGATCAAATAGACAATCGGCAAAGAGTATCCCCATCCGGGCGGCAGAGTGATTGGAAACTGCTGGATGGTGGTTGACTCGAACATCCAGTGCGCCTGTCCATAGCGCGCGTAGCATATGATGACTGCGAGCAGATGGATGAGCGGCACATGTAGGAGGTAATAAAACATCGGCACCTTGCCGACGGTGAGCGCTGGCTGCAAGACTCGCGGCGTTCTGCCGTCAACCGCCCATAGGAAAAGTATCGCCGGCCCCAGCGTCATCAGAAGGTAGAGCAGCGACGGCGGATATTTCGTGGTATTGAGAAACGAGAGCACGGTAAAGGCCGCGGATTTCTGCGTCGTCCAGCGAAGTGGATCGCCGTAGATATTGATGCTACGAACCACGATAAAAGCCGCAGTCAGGCCGATGCCCAGACGCAGTAAAAACGCCTTCCGGCGATCGGGCGTCCAATTAAAAATTTGCCCAAGACCGTAGCCCGCCGCGGTGACGCCAATCCAGGGAATGAGCACATATGGGACGAAGACGCTGTGCTGCGGAGTCGTCAAAATGAAATCGGGAGAGTGCAGGATAGTCCAGAGCGGGTTGGAGGATTGGACCGAGTCGAGCAGATTGTGAGTTGCGATCATCACGACACCGAACGTCGTCACCAACCAGGCTGGCAGATAAAGCAGCGCCGAAAGCACGATCATCGCCCAGCCCAGCGCCCATAAGACCACGAGCATGGTCACGTGATAGTCGAAGTTGAACTGCCATCCGAAACAGCGAAACACTACTAGTTCCAGAAAGATCAGCCAGAGGCCGCGAGTAAACAGGAACCGCGACAACTCACGACTGGATTTCTTGCGCAGCGAGAGATATGCGCCGGTGCCGGTCAGCAGAAAGAAGACGGGCGCGCAGAAATGCGTGATCCAGCGCGTGAAGAATAGCGGGACGGTCGTGTGGGCGGGGTCGGTGGGATTAAAACCGGTATTGGAGAAGAAGTCCCGCACATGATCGAGCGCCATGATGATCATGATGACGCCGCGAACCACGTCGATCGACTCGAGGCGGACGCGCTTAGTGGGGACGGCTGCATCAATCGCAGACATTTTGGGGCGTAGTGTAACAGGAATCATTCTGGGAGAGAATTCATCGTTCGTAACATGGTCTCCTTGCCTCTGATTCGCCCAAAGGCCCTGACGTTGTTAGAATAGAGGTTTGCCCATGAACCTTCCCGCCATACAGGCTGCTCTGCGCGAGCGCAACATTGACGCCTGGCTTTTCTACGATCACCATCACCGCGATCCCATTGCCTACCGCGTGTTGGGTCTGCCGGACGGCCTCATGGTCACACGGCGCTGGTTTTATCTGATCCCGGCCAGCGGCAAGCCGGTCAAGCTGGTCCACAAGATTGAGTCCGGACATCTGGACACACTTCCCGGCAGCAAGCACCAGTATGCCGCGTGGCAGGAGTTGTTTGAACAAGTAAAGGCGATGCTGGCCAACCACCGCGACATCGCCATGCAGTACTCGCCCAATAATCTCGTTTTCACTATTTCCCTGGTCGACGGGGGTACTCTGGAGATGATCCGCGGGCTGGGCAAGAATGTGGTGAGCTCGGGAGACTTGGTGGCCCTGTTTGAGGCCACGTGGAGTGAAGAACAGATCAAAAGCCACTTCGCGGCCCGGGACGCGATTGACGCCATTGTTCCCGAGGCTTTCCAGGAAATCGTCCGTCGAGTGCGGAATGGTGGCACCAACGAGCACGCCATGCAGCAGTGGTTCCTGGAAGCCTTCCGCCGCGAAAACCTGGTGACGGTTGATCCGCCAATTGTTGCGGTGAATGCGAACAGCGGCAATCCGCATTACGATTTGCGCGCCGAGACGTCAGCGCCCATTCGCGAAGGCGATTTTGTCTTGCTCGATGTGTGGGGCAAGAAGAACACACCCGGATCGGTGTACTACGACATCACCTGGATGGCATTTGTCGGCAAAGCGCCTTCCGATCGCATGCACGAGATCTTCACCATTGTTCGCGATGCGCGGGACGCTGGAATAAAGACAGTACAAGAAGCAGTGTCGGCTGGGCGCAGCGTTCCTGGTTGGGAAGTTGATCGCGCCGTGCGTGGTCACATTCAGAAAGCCGGCTTCGGGCAATATTTCGTACATCGCACCGGCCATTCGATTGGCACCGAAGTCCATGCCAACGGCGCCAACATGGACAACCTGGAAATTCATGACGAGCGCCAGATCCTGCCCAATTCCTGCTTTTCCATAGAGCCCGGGATCTATTTGCCTGAATTCGGCGTACGCAGTGAGGTCAACATGCTGGTGCGGACAAAAGCGGCCGAAGTAACTGGTAAAATTCAACGTGAGATTGTGACCATCTGAATGGCGAATTCCTCGGTAGCAAAGAAAGACGCGGCAGCGCAGGAGGTCACCACCATGTCGGTGGTTGCTCCGGCAATAGGATGGCTCATTCCGGGCGCTGGGCACCTGATTCAAAAGCGCTGGATCCGCGGCGTGCTGCTCATGGTGTCCATCGGCGCGATGTTCATCATTGGATTAATGATGAATGGGCGCGTCTACCGGCCTAACGGCGGCGATATCCTCGATATGCTAGGTTTCGTCGGTGACGTGGGTGCGGGTGGACTGTACATCGTTGCCCGAGCAATGGAGTTGGGAGGCGGGCCGGCGGCGCGTGCCACCGCGGATTATGGGAAGGTGTTCATCATCGTCGCGGGTCTGCTGAACTTCATCAGCGTGGCCGACGCTTACCATATCGCCATCGGGAAGAAGCCATGAACCTCTCTCACTTCAGCGCGGCTGTGCTGTTCGCCCTGTTCACTTCAGTCGTCTTCGGTATTACTCAGCGCAGTGTCGCACGCGACCAAGTCCGCTACGGTCTGTATTGTTTCGCGATGTTTATTGGCGGAGTTTTTGTGGCGGGGTGGGCGATGTGGTTGTTGAGAAGATAGCCGTCAGCTGTCCGCCATTAGCTAAACCCCAGTTCCTTTCTGCAGGGTTCAGGCCCGTAAAGCAGATCATCGATTTGTTTTCGTCGCGCTTGGCCGCGACTCAGCGCTCAGGATGACAAGGGTTTGGGATTTCGGTTCAAGCTGAAAGCTGACGGCTGATAGCTGACCGCCCTCTCATCCTTCCCACACAAAAGCATCAAACACGCGCTTGGTATCGAATCCCAGATGCTTATAGAGTTCGACGGCGCGATCATTCGCCTCGGTCACGGTCAGCGACAGCAGTGAAAAATTGCGCTGGCGAAGATTCGTCATGGTGGCTCCCATCAGGGATTCTCCCGTCCCATGGCGGCGATATTCCGGTAAAACACAAACTTGGGTCACATGGCCTACATCATGACGGACACGCGAACAAAGAATCAGCCCCACTAGGGTGTGCGCACGTTTGTGCACGGCTACGAACGAGGCATCCGGGTCAAACGTTCCGCATCCCGGAAAACGCACAATATTATTCAGAAAGCGCAATGAACCGCTGAGAGTGCGGTATTGATCGTTGATCTCGGAATCTACGTGCCCGCGATAAGCTGTGGTGATCACTGAGGCGGCGGCCTGGTAGTCCTGCTCAGACCAGCGCCGGATTTCGATTTCCTCGTCTAAATGGGGCACACGTTTCGGCGGGTTGCCCAGCGGCAAAGCCATGAACAGGCGTGCATGGCGATGAAACCCTTGCTCCACAAAAGGACGGGCAACGACTCCCGCTTCGTGGACCAACAGTTGGGCTTCAATGCGATGGATCCCCGGCGACTGCTGCAAAGTCTCGATCACATGGGTCAGCAGTTGCGTTTCCACTGCGTTGGGATTGGTCAGGCGCTGGTCGCTGGCAACGAAGAGGTCTCCGATCACTCCCTTGCTGCCTTCGTAAACAAAAAAAGCGTAGCCGAAGATGCGCCCACGCTCGACTGCCGAATACCCAGGGAGGATTTTAGCGTCCACGTAGCGGAGAATCATTTCCGAGGAGGCGCTGTAGTCCCAGGAGAGAAGCCGCGCCCATAGCTCGATTTCGTCCTCCAGTAGAGGGCGCAGGTCGACCGAAGAAAAATGCCTGAGATCGAGAATCTCCACTCTGATGTGGCTCCTGGAGGGTCGCGGAATCAGCAGAGCGTCGCAATGCGTCCGCGAAAGCGAGTGTAGTTGCATCGAGGGACAAGAGGCAAACGGGAAGAACACGAAGCGGCAATAGGACGGCGGGTGCTAGGTCTCGGGCTTCGGGTGTCGGGTGTCAGGATTCGGGTCTCAGGTTTGAGGTTTCAGACAGTGGCTCCGGTTCGCTAAGTTGTTAACGGCTAATTGCCAGCTTCGGCCGCTGATACATAGTAATAGTCCAGATGTTGGGCCGCGAAATTGCCGAGATATACAACACGTCGCCCCGCGGCCCGTTTCGCCAGTCTTGCCTGTAAACCTTCGAGGGCAACTACGATGTGTTCTCCCGCAGGTATTTGTCCTAGTTCATAACGGCCAAGAGCCTGATTGGAATAAAACTGCAGGCCATACTCGGATTCGTGTGGAAGCAGGAAAATTGCCAACGGCAAGGGCCTGCTGTCGAGTCGGGTGAGTTCTCTTGCTACCGGACGAAGGGACATCGTTGCATCGACGATGGGGGCGCCGCGGCTAATCGCTATTGCCAACGTTAACAACACGGGAAGCAGGGTCACGGCGCGTAACGTGCGGAGACCGAAACGTATTAAGACCATCGCGATGCCCACGAAAAGCACAGCCGCCAGGGCGAGTGGGATCTCTTCCGCTCGGCCCCGCGGAAGCCGATGTTGCTGAAGGATATATCCAGCCATGAGCGCAGGGACAATTGTCAGGGCCGCTACGGCCGAATGCAGGACAATCCGCAAAGCGCCCGGACGTACGTCCGTGGTCACAGACTCGCGTAGATAAACAGACAGCAGCACTGTAGCCGCAGGCAGGGCCGGCAGAATGTATCCCGGCAATTTCGATTGCGAAGTGGAAAAGAAAATGATCGGCACAACAAGCCAAATCGCCAGAAAAACACTGAGCGCTTCTTCCGAGGACAGTTTGCGTCGGCCAGCCCACCAGGCGCGAATATTGTCGATCAGAGCCACCACTACGAATATGGTCCATGGAAGCAAACCGAGAAGGACCACCGGCAGGTAGTACCAGAACGCCTCTTTGTGGTGATACAGATTCGTACCGAAGCGCGCGAAATTGTGCTCCAGAATAAAAACGCGGAAGAACTCCGGGTTTCTAATCTGCACTGCGATGTACCAGGGTAGAACGGCGGCGCAGAACAACAGAATTCCAGGAAGCCACAGCGTTCGCCAAATCAGTCGCGCGTCACCCATCGCCATCGAGAAGATCACGACGATGATTGCGGCAAGGAACAGCGCGACCGGCCCTTTCGCCAGCACTCCAAGGCCGAGAAAGACATAGAAAAGCGCCAAGTAAAGTTTCTTGCCGCCCTCCTGCCACACATACCATGCGAGCAACGCGATAGTGAACGTCGCGGCAAGGGGCATGTCTGTAGAAGCAGCGCGGGCAAAGCCGATCACACCCGCGGCCGACGCGGTCATCAGCGCGCCATCCAGTTCGAACCCGGAGCAGAAGCCGCGCAGGAAAAGATAAATCGCGGCCACCATCAGAGTGGCGTCCACCGCTGAAGGCAGGCGGGCGACCCAATCGCTCACCCCAAACACGGCGTAGGCGAGCATCGCCTGCCAATAATAGAGAGCGGGTTTTTCGAGCCAGGGCTTTCCGCCGAGTGTCGGCGTGATCCAGTCGTGGCGAGCAAACATTTCGCGCGCCACTTGCGCGTAACGTGGCTCATCCATGCCAATCAGCCCAAAAGATGCTAGCCCAAAGAAGAACAGGAAACCGCAGAAACCGGCCAGCAAAAACCAGTCAGTGGAAAAACGGGAACGTGGATTCAAGGTTGAGTCCGGGGCGGCGCAGCTGGGCGAGAACGGATTTCCGCGAGAATCCTTGCCACGGCAACAGACAAGGGCCCGTCCACGGCGCAGCCGCTCGCGCACTGGTGTCCCCCGCCACCAAACTTCACTGCAACTTCGGCAACATTGAGCTGGCCCTTGCTGCGCAGACTGACACGAAAGTTGCCGCCGGGAAGTTCGCGGAAAAACACCGCAACCTCAACATTCTGGATGGAGAGCACGTAATTTACCAGTCCTTCGCAGTCCTCTTCTTTGGCCGCAAAGCGTTCCATCTGCTCCTGCGTCACCGAAATCCAGGCCAGCGGCCCGTCGCGATGCAAATCGGAAAGCGCCGCACCCAGCAGTCGCAACTTCGCGGTGGAATGCGCGAAGTACACATTGCGAGCGCAGTGTGCGGGATCGGCCCCTGCCAGCACCAATTCCCGGGCCAGCGCGAAGGTGCGTTCGTTGGTGCCTTCGAACATAAACGAACCGGTATCGGTGAGGACCGCGGTGTAAAGGCAGGTCGCGATCTCCGGGGAAATAGTGACGCCAGCTTCGCCGGCCAGGCGGTAAATCATTTCCGCAGTGGCGACGGCGTGGGGATCGATCCAATTTACGTGCGCGAATGGACGTCCGCTCAGGTGGTGATCGATGTTGATGAGAAAGCTTTCTTCGAGACCATGCAACCGGGTGCGCTGAATGCTGTCGCACTCCAGAACAATGGCGGCGTCATATTTCCCGTTGGCCCGTTGAGCCTGCACTACTTTGTCCGCGAAAGGTAGCGCCTGGTAAATGCGAGGTACGCCATCGCGGAGGACCACTTCGGCTGCTTTGCCCATCAATCGCAAGACTTGGCAACAGGCTAGCGCTGAGCCAATCGCGTCGCCATCCGGGCGCGCGTGCGAAGTCAGCACAAATGAGTCGCGCTGCTCGATTTGCTTTAGAACCTCTCTCAACATATTCCGCGTGAAACTCCTGCTTGGTAACGGGTTATCGACGTCTCTTCTTCGCGCGTTCCAATAATTGATCCACCCGGGCGGTGTGCTGTCCGGAACGATCCACCTGAAAAATCAGCTCTGGGGAACGCCGCAGATGGAGGCGCTCGGCCACTTCTCGCCGAATGAACCCGACCGCCGCGCTCAATCCTTCCAGCGTGCGCTCAGCTTCCGAATCGTCTCCTTCCACGTTCACGAAAACCCGCGCCGAACGGGAATCGTCGGCCAGGGCCACGCTACTTACACTGGCCAAGCCGATACGCGGGTCGCCCAATTCGCCTTCGAGAATGGTGTCGATTTCCTGGCGCAGGCATTCCCCCAAACGTCCGCGATGATATTTTGCTCCCCGGCTCTCCACGATTTTCACCTTCGGAATAAAACCAATGAGAATACCAGAAAATTGCTTTGAATGCGCCTCGGCTTGGACTTGTCAAGCCCTATGGAACCCGCCAAATCCCCGCAAGTTGCTCAGTAATCAGACAATATTTTGATGCGGGACCTGGCCCATTTTGCTGGCTCGACTTGGTGTTCTGAGAATAGAAGATTCGATTGGCGGTCACTGACTCGGCTTATAGAAATTCCATGAACGAGTCGGCAATGTCGGCGCCGTTGTTGTTTGCGATCCGTGTGGCTTGACGTTCCACGTTCTTCATCAGTCCATCCAGATAATCGCGCGAGTCGGAGACACTGACCACTCCGATGGTTGCGCGGTTCCACAAGCTGCTTGCATCCAGCTCGGCGACCGCGACGTTGAAACCCACCCGAAGCCGGTCCTTGAGGCTGCGGACTACCTGACGTTTGTCTTTGAGAGACTGCGCCGCTTCGATGTGCAGCTCGATGGTGAGAAAGGCAATCATAAAGGCCGTTGGTCGTTCGTCCGTGATCGTTGGCAAAACAACCTGACCCACGATAACCTGACCAACGACCAACGACGGTTTTATGCCATGGCTTCCGCGGCGATCTTTTCGGTCACAAAGGCTTCGATGACGTCGCCGACTTTGATGTCCCCATAGTTGGCGATGGAGATGCCGCACTCCATGCCATTGCTGACCTGGCTGGCATCGTCCTTGAAGCGGCGCAGTGATTGGATCTTGCCTTTGAATACCTCGACATTGTCGCGCAAGAGCCGGACTTCGGAGTCGCGCTTGATCAAGCCATCGGTGACCGAGCAACCCGCGATGGTCCCGACCTTGGGAATGCGGAAGGTCTCGCGGACGGCGGCGCGGCCCTGGTAAGTCTCCTTGATCGTAGGTTCGAGAAGACCGGTCATGGCGCGCTTGATTTCATCCTGCAACTCGTAAATGATCGAGTGCAGGCGGATGTCAACTTTTTCCTGCTCAGCAATTTCCTGGGCCTTGCGTTCCGGACGCACGTTGAAGCCGATGATGATGGCGTTCGAAGCTGAGGCCAGCAGCACGTCGGTTTCGGTGATCGCGCCCACGCCGGAGTGCAGCAATTTGAGCCGGACCTTCTCGTTCGAGAGTTTGGTCAGCAGATCGCTGAGCACTTCGACGGAACCGCCGACGTCGGCCTTCAGAATGATGTTCAGTTCCTTGGTGCCAGCGGTCTTTAATTGTTCCGCCAGGCCTTCCAGAGATACGCGGGAACTCTTGGCCAGAGTCGCTTCGCGTGCTTTCTGCTCACGGTATTCGGAGATGCCGCGGGCTTTGTCGCGATCAGCAACGACGACGAATTGATCGCCGGCTTGCGGCAGGCCTTCCATGCCGAGGATTTCGACTGGGGTGGAAGGCGGTGCTTCCTGGACTTGGGCGCCACGATCGTCAAGCATGGCGCGTACTTTTCCGTAAACATTGCCGACCACGAAATTATCTCCGGCACCCAGCGTCCCGTTCTGCACCAACACGGTGGCGACAGGTCCACGGCCGCGGTCAAGCTTGGCTTCCAGCACCACGCCGGTAGCGGCGCGTTCCGGAGAGGCCTTGAGTTCCTGCAGATCAGCCACCAGGCAGATCATTTCCATCAGGAGGTTTAAATTGGTTTTCTGTTTTGCTGAGACATCCACAAATACCGTGGTGCCGCCCCAGTCTTCAGGCATCAAGCCGCGGTCGGCGAGCTGTTTCTTGACCCGGTCGGGCATCGCATCCGGCTTGTCAACTTTGTTCACTGCCACGATGATTGGGACTTCCGCGGCGTGGGCGTGATCGATGGCCTCTACCGTTTGTGGCATGACCCCATCGTCGGCGGCAACCACCAGGACCACAATGTCGGTAGCTTTTGCGCCGCGCGCGCGCATGCGGGTAAAGGCTTCGTGGCCCGGCGTATCGAGGAACACGATTTGCCGTCCAAAAGCCGGGGAATTCTTGTCGGTGATCGTGACTTTGTAAGCGCCGATGTGTTGCGTGATTCCGCCCGCTTCTCCACCGGCAACGTTGGTCAAGCGGATGGAGTCCAGTAGCGTAGTTTTACCGTGATCGACGTGGCCCATGATGGTGACCACGGGCGGCCGAGCGATGCCCTCGCTGGCAACGCCTTCCTCGCTAGTGACGGCGTCGGCGATTTCTTTCTGGGCCTGGTCTTCGAAGCTGATCACATTGGTCTCGGCCCCAAAGAAGCGCGCCATCTCACTGGCGAGTTCGGTGTCGAGGGTTTGGTTGATGGTGGCGAATACGCCCCGCGACAGCAGGCGCGCGATTAGATCTTTAGCGCGGATTTCCAGCTTCTCGGCGAGGTCCTTGACGCTAACGCCTTCCGTGATGGTGATACTACGCGTGATCGGCTGCGGCTCATTGGACAGAGACAACCGCGGCGGAGGCGTATAGCCCTTCATCGGGCCTTCCTTCACACCGCGCGGAACGTAACGTTGCCCTGGACGGCGGGCAGGCCCTCCAGGACGTGCACCGGGGCGAGATGGGCCTGGAGGAGGCGCACCAGGGCCAACTCCAAGGGGGCGCGTGCCCGTGGGCGACTGCCGAGTGGGATGCATCGGCCGGCGTTCTCCCGGACGTAAAGTTGGTCGACTGCCGGGCGCCGCTGGGGCACCGGGGCGCGGACGCTGAAAAATAGGCTGCCCCGGAACCGGACGTCCTGGTATTGGTCGGGCGACAATTGGCTGACCTGCAACGGGAGCCGAACGTATAGGTGCCTTGTATACCGGGCGAGGGCCGGTCTGGGGCACGATCATGCGAGGTGGAGCGATGGTCGGCCGCGCGGGCACGCTGGGCGCCGCTGGCTGGGCCGGAGCAGCTGATTGCGTTGGAAGCGGCGGTCTTATGGCCACGGGCGGCGCAGCTTGAGCCGCTGGCGGTGCAACTGGCGTGGCTACAACGTCAGAGGGCTTGATCGGTGGCGCGGGTACTGTAAAGATTGGCCGGACACCCGTTTGCGGCACAACAAACTTCGATGGCGCCGCTGGGGCAGGAGGAGGCGATGGAACAACGGTTCGTGGAGCGGCAGGTTTGGCCTCTACTGGAGTGGCTACCACAGGACGAGTTGCTGGAGCGGCAGGCGGCTGATGCTTGCTGATGATGGCTTTCAGGACATCGCCGGGCTTGGAAATCTGCGAAAGATCGATCTTGGTCTTGATGCCATCAGCTTCGGCGCGACCGGGACGAGAAGACTTAGCGGAGGCCTGGGCTTCGCTGGCGCCACGGATGTGAGCCCGCACCTTCTCGGCCTCGTGCTCTTCAACCGAACTGGAATGGGTCTTCTTCTCGGTGACGCCGACTTCAATCAGGGTATCGAGAATGACCTTGCTCTTGACTTCCAGCTCTCTGGCCAGATCGTTGATTCGAATCTTACTCATCCGCCCTTTCTTTCCTCACGACTGTCCCGCTAAGTCTTCATAGCAACCTCACGGTGTCAGTTTTCAGTTCCGCGCTTCCACAATTCGCGAAAGCACGAGAGGTTCGCACTTACTCTTCCTTGGCTTCGGCAGGAGCTTGCTCCTCACCGGTCTGTTCCGCCACGGCAATTTCCGCAGTCTCGTCGCTGGCAGCTTCCAAGCTTTCCTCGCCAGCGGATTCTTGCTCCGCTTCTTCCGCAGGAGTTCCTTTGGAAGCGGCAGCTTCCTCAGCAGGAAGTTCCTGACCTTCTACTGATACTTCTTCAACAGGCGCTTCTTCAACCGCCTCGCCTTCGGCCGGGACGGTTTCCCCGCCTTCCAAACTGGCGAAGTAATTATTGACCGCCAAGCTTATTTTTTCCACCGTTTTGGGACCAATCCCCTCGATCGCCTCGAGCTGCTCGGGGGTCATGTCAGCCAGGGCTTCCACCGTGGTCACACCGGCCGCAGTCAACTTCTCGACCACGCCCTCACCCAATCCGGGCACATTCTCCAACGGAGTAGAAGTGGAACCCACCAGCCGGGACATCTCCTGCTCGACTTCCTGCCGCTTTTCTTCCTCGCTCTTGATGTCGATCTTCCAGCCGAGCAATTTTGCGGCTAGGCGGACGTTCTGTCCTTTCTTGCCGATGGCAAGCGAGAGCTGAGTGTCATCCACCACGACTTCCAGATGCTTGTCGGCTGCGTCGAGCACGGAAACGCGGCTGACTTTGGCCGGCTGCAGCGCTTTTTCCGCGAAGGTCACAGCGTCTTCGTGGTACTCGATGATGTCAATCTTCTCGCCGCGCAATTCGCGGATGATCGATTGCACACGCATGCCCTTCATACCAACACAGGCGCCGACGGCGTCCACATCTTTGTCTTTCGACATGACGGCGATCTTGGTGCGTTCGCCGGCTTCACGAGCGATGGCGCGAATCACAACCGTCCCGTCATAGATCTCCGGCACTTCGGTTTGGAACAAGTGCTGCACCAGTTCAGGGGCGGCGCGAGACACGACCACACCCGGCCCCTTGGAAGCTCTCTCCACGCGAACGATCACAACGCGCACCCGCTCGCCGATCGCGAAAGATTCCAGGCGCGATTGCTCTTTACGCGGCATGCGAGACTCCGCTTTGCCGAGATCGAAGATTACGTCCGGCCCCTCGATACGCTTTACCGTGGCATTGACGATTTCGTTCACGCGTCCGATGTACTCGTTGTATACGGTGTCGCGCTCGGCCTCGCGCACCTTCTGGAAAATTACTTGCTTTGCCAGTTGCGCCGCGATCCTCCCGAGAATGCCTTCCGTCACTTTAGGGATCTGCAGTTCGCCGCCGATTTCCACGTTGGGATCAAGCTTGCGGGCGTCATCGAGCGTGACTTGCAAAACTGGATCCTCCACCTGTTCGGGAGTTTCCACCACGGTCTTGACCGCGTAAGCGCGGATCTTGCCCGTGTCCTTGTCGAGCTGGGCGCGTAGATTTTCCTGCGTCTTGTAATACTTGCGCGTGGCAACCACGATGGCGTCTTCCACCGCGCTTACGACAATTTGTGGATCGATGCCTTTTTCCCTGCTCAGGGCATCGATCGTGTTGTAAAGCTCGCTTGCCATAAAGTAATTCCGATATCACAGTTCTAACTTCCGTTGCTGGTCTCAGGGCTCGGGTCTCTGGTCGCCGGCCTAAGACCTGAGACCTGTCACCTGAGACCTTATTCTGCTACAGCTCTGGAATCAGGTTCGCTTTTTCCACGTTTGCCAGTTCGATTTCCAGTTTCTGTGGCGCGGTCTCTAGTTTTTGCTGCAAAGACTTCTTGTTCGTTTTCTTTGGCTTGCTCAAGTCCAGAGTCAGCCGACCGCTCTGAAAATTCTCCAGCCGTCCTTCAAAGTGCCGATTGCCGTTCACCGGGTTACGCGTTGTCAACTTCACGCGGCTGCCGGTGAAGCGTTGGTAGTCCGCTGGACGAAACAACTTGCGATCCAACCCTGGAGATGAAACCTCCAACAGGTATGAATTGCCAGAAATCGCGTCCTCGACATCGAGAATAGTTCCCACTTCACGGCTAAGGTTGGCACAATCCTCGTGCGTCACGCCAGCCGGTTTGTCGATCACAATTCGGAGCATGCGGGCCTTGCCTCCGCCGCGCAACTCCACTTCCACAATTTCCAGTCCGCTGGAGGCTGCTACCCGCTCTGCGACTTCCCGCACTTGGTCAACGTCAAATGCCATGAAACCAATAACTTGCCGTGGCTTAAAAGCGCCGGAAACTAAAAAGTGGGCTTGCGCCCACTGGTGTGTCTCGCCAAATGCTGGTACCTACACAACAGTTTCCAACCTTGAATATACGCTGGTGGAGGGCAAAAGACAAACGACGGAGGGGGATGAAACGGGCGGAGCTGCGCTCTGCAGACAGACGAGGGCATCCGTCCCAACGTGATTCCGTACGACTACTGCACCCTGCCCCGTAAGACGGTGATCGATGCTCTCGGCAACGTATATTGCTCGTCTTTCCCCGCCGCTTGCGTGGAAGTCACCGCCGGGCCGTCGGGACTAGCGTAGCCATTCTGTCCGTCGGCGTGCCATCTGTAGTTGTCTGAGCCGAAGCTCACCTGGGTCACGCTTCCCTGAAAATAATGCCGCTTGTTGGTGGACGAATCGTGGAAATCGACTGAAACGGTATGCGGATTCACTCTGTCTTTGTTCACCAGCAGAAGCGACCACTGACTGTCAGGTCGCAGGATGGAATAGGCGGTGACGAGCACGTTTCCGCTGGCATCTTTGATGTCGGTTGAGGCCGGATAAATGGTGTGAGCCTGGTCTACCGGTTGGGCCCATTGTTGAGTGAGCATTTGCGCGGCAAAGAACTGCGACGTTTCCTGCTTGATGTGGTAGTTGAAGTCCACCTGGAACATGCCGAAGGTGCCCCAGCCGCCACAGCCCTGATACATGGGAATCGGCTCCCACTGGTAGTAGAACAGAGCTTGCCCACCCGATGTGAGGAATGATCCTGCATAATCCGCCAGCCACAACGCTCCGAAGGGCTGCATGTATTGCGTCGCGGTATCGTAAGCGATATTCGATTCCGTGATCTGCATGGGAACATTCGCAGGCAATCCATCGTTTCGCCAAACTTGCATGATGTGCTGGACCAGATGTGGCTCCTGGTAAAGATTGCTCCAACTGACATTGCAGGGATCGAAGGGATAGTGTTCGAAAGTCATCACGTTCAGATCGCCGAGATGGCCGTGGCTCTTCAAGTAATTCAGAAAACGGTTAAACCAGGATGTGTTGCCCTGCGCGTCCCGCCAAACCGGGATGTCTTCGTTCGTGCCCTCGAAGACAGGACCAGCCAGCTTAATGTTGGGGTCGACTTTGTGGATCGCATCCGCCCACTGGATGTACAACGCTGCGTCATCTTCCGGGAAAACGAATTGTCCGTCCGGCTCCTCGCCCATTTCCACGTAGTTGATGGCAAAGCCCCGATTCTCAAGATAGGCAATTTCATTGGCGGCATTGTCGGGGTTGTCATAGAGCATGGCGACGGGGATCGTCATGGGCAAGCCGCGGGTGAGTCCGCTATTGAAGACGAGGTCGAAACCAGGCTGCTCGCCGTCATCAGTAGCGATTTGATTGGATTCATGCCAGGGATCGACAGAGGAGCAGTAGGTGTCGGTTTGACCGTCATCCGGGCTGTGATTCATCAGGTCATTGAAGTTGCCGTTAGCCTCAAGCTTGCCCAAGTAGACTTCTCGAATGGCGAATCCCAGGCAATTGCGCGGATCAGCGGAGCCGTGAGTGTCGCAGGTTCCCGACGACGCCGTCATGAGCACCCGCACAAATTCCACATTCCGAGTGAACTTTGCCAATCGCAGAGTGACGGTTCCTCCCTGCGCGTTGGTGACCGTTCCAGTAGGAAAGTTCACCCATTCGCCGTGGGCGGGGTCGTCGATGGCGAAATTGCCGGTCCAATACTGCACCTGATAATTCACTGCGTAAGGATCGGCCCACGCGATTTCGATCGCGTTCACGGGCATCCTGCTGCCCAGATCGATGATGATGAACCCGGGATGGAGCGAATTGTCCTCGCCCGTGTAGGTTTGGTCGAGATAGGGATTACTCTTCCAGTAAGTATCGAGCCTGCCGTCGTCAAGAACGGAAAAACCGCCGCTGGTACCGTAGTTCTCGGTGGTGCCACGGTGCGGCAGGTTGTAGCCAAAGGAGCGATGGATGGGAGCGGAGCTATTAGCGTCCCCTACAAAATAGCCCTTGCCGGCGGGATCGCTCCACTTGCCAGTGGGATTCCAGTGCCATGCCTGGATACTCAGCTCCGTATTCAGACGGTAGCTGATCGGTCCCCAACCCGCAGTCAGCATTTGGGGGATGTCCACTGGACTGAATATCGTCTTGACTGAATTTAAGGGATCGCGATCGATACCCGCGCCCATGGAGCGCAGCGGACTGATCGAATTGGTGGCGCGTCCGGGAGTGATGTCGACTGTGGCTTGCTGAGCCTGCGAAGGGAGCACAAACATTGCCGCCATGGCTAGACATGTAGTGAAACGTTTTAATACGAAAGAACAAAAAAATAACCACAAGCTCCGGGCGGGTTGGACTACTGGCTGGGTCATCAGAAAAAACTCCTGGAAACCGACTGCGGCATTTTATCTCACTCTGTCAAATCAAGCGCCAGTTAAGGGTTTGGAGGGTGGATGGGAATCCCAAGAGAGGAGGCCATTTGCCAGCAAGCGTCACGTCTCCCTAGAATGGAAGTTTACGCATCGCTGTAGAGAAAACTTATGATTCATTTCCCCGTCCCAGAAGCTCTGACTTTCGATGACGTTTTGCTGCTACCCGCCCGCTCCGACGTTGTCCCATCGCTGGCGAACACTCAGACGCAGTTCTCGCGAAATATCCAGCTGAACATTCCCCTGGCCAGCGCCGCCATGGATACGGTCACGGAATCGCACATGGCCATTGCCATGGCACAGCAAGGCGGCATTGGGATCATCCATCGCAACCTGACCATTGAGCAGCAGGCGAATGAAGTGGACAAGGTCAAGCGCTCGGAGAGCGGCATGATTGTGGATCCAGTCACCATGTCGCCGGATGACAAAGTTTCCGACGCGCTGGAGATTATGCGCAAGTACAAAATTTCCGGCGTGCCGATCACCAAGAACAGAAAACTTGTCGGCATTCTGACCAACCGTGATCTGCGCTTCGAAAGCCGCTTCGACATTCCCATCAGCAAGGTGATGACCAAGGACAATTTGATCACTGTGGCGGTTGGCACCACGCTCGAGGATGCGGAACAGATTTTGCATAGGCATCGGGTCGAGAAACTGCTGGTGGTCGATGACCAGTACAACCTGAAGGGCCTGATTACGGTTAAGGACATTCAGAAGAAACTGAAGTATCCCAACGCGGCCAAGGATCCGCAGGGGCGTTTGCGAGTAGGCGCAGCCATCGGGGCGACTGGCGACTTTCTGGAACGCGCGCAAGAAATGGCGAAATGCAAAGTCGATCTGCTGGCCATCGACAGCGCTCATGGGCACTCCAGTCGTGTGCTCGAAGCGATCAAGGCGGTGAAAGCCAAACTGCCAGAGATTGACCTTATTGCGGGCAACGTCGGGACATTTGACGGCGCATGCGAGCTGGCACGAGCTGGGGCTGATGCCATAAAAGTCGGGATTGGGCCAGGATCGATCTGCACCACGCGGGTGGTCACCGGCGCAGGAGTGCCGCAGATCACCGCGATTGCGGAAGCCTATCGCGCGACGAAAGACTCGGGGATTCCGGTGATTGCCGATGGAGGTATCAAGTATTCCGGCGACATCACCAAGGCGCTGGCGGCGGGCGCGAGCGCCGCGATGATCGGATCCATGTTTGCCGGAACCGACGAAAGCCCCGGAGAGCTGATCCTGTATCAAGGCCGCACCTTCAAGTCTTATCGCGGAATGGGTTCTCTGGGAGCGATGGCGCAGGGCTCGAGCGAACGCTATTTCCAGAGCACGGAAGGAGAGGCTTCCACGGTAGTGTCAGGAATGGGTGACGACTCGAACCGGCTGGGCAAGCTGGTGCCCGAAGGCATTGAAGGACGCGTTCCCTATCGCGGCTCGGTCTCCATGATCGTGCACCAGATGGTGGGCGGATTGAAGTCGGGCATGGGATATTGCGGGTGTGCCACGATCGCGGAATTACTGCAGAAAACGCGCTTCGTGCGCATTAGCGGAGCGGGACTGCGCGAGAGCCATGTACACGATGTGATGATTACGCGCGAGGCGCCGAACTATGCGATCGAGTAGAGTTAGAGGAGTTCTGCGATCTTTCTCAAGACCAATACTGGCCGGTAATCGCGATTGACGCCCCACAAAAAAGAACTGCTGAAAACATGGATTGTGTCCCTGTTGTGGCTGGGGATCATCTTCGCGGAATCCACCGACCAGTTTTCTGCGGAGCACACCAGCCGCTTGCTCTATCCATTGTTCCATTTCCTTTTTGGATTGGAACCCTTACGCTTTGAGGTCTTTCATCATTACCTGCGCAAGACCGGACACTTTGTGGGCTACTTTACCGGGAGCCTGATTTTATTCGCGGCTTGGCGGGCCACCTTGCAGTTGCCGCAGGCCCCACGCTGGGCGTTGCGCTGGGCTGGCATTGCGTTTTTCATGACGGCCCTGGTCGCAAGTCTGGACGAGTGGCACCAGACCTACATCCCATCTCGAACCGGCACTCCATGGGACGTGCTGCTGGACAGTTCAGCAGCGCTAACCGCACAGATTGTAATTTTTCTTTTTATTCGATGGCGCAGCCGAGCCGCAAAGACTTGACAGCGAAGATCCGGCTCAGTACATGGCGTCGTATTTGGTAACGACCCACTCGCCGCTCTGATTATCCAAAGTCACGGAAAGCAGTTCCTTGTAAGTGCCCTTCTTGCCCGGAGTGGTGCGACGCTTGCCGCGATAGTGGAGGATCCGTAGCGGCGGCGTATCTTCCCAATCCACCACTTCCCAGGAAATCAACGGATGCTTCGCCTCAGAATCACAGATGAATGCCGCGTACTTCCTGCGATAGTCTTTTTCCCAATTCGCGAGTTGTTCATTGCAGTTGCCGTCACGCATGGCGCGGAGATATTGGGCTGCCGCGCGCTCCGAAGAACGATCGCGCAACGGATTCAGGTCGATGGAGTTTGGGGTCCCGGAAAGCGGATCGACGTCCAGCGAGCGGGACAGCACCGGTGGTTGACCATTCAGCCACATCAGATAGCCCAAAAAGACCACCAGGAGCAGGCCGCCCGCGCCTGCAGCAATGCCGATTTGTGTACGGGAAAACTCCATGGTCCTCCCGCAAGTGTATCGCGATGAAAAACTATCGCTAGATTACGAGCGTGACCCGCAGTAGGACATGTACCCGCGGAGTGGGTGGGAAGCCTCAGACCTGCCTTGCAAGGGGAAAAAAATAAGGGACGAGCAGAGCTCGCCCCAGGTGGATCTTAGCGGTTAGCGGCTACTTTTCTTCTTTGACCTTATCTTCGCCTTCGGCGTGCTCCCCTGTGGGATGCTCGACGCCGCCCTGGGCTTCGGCTTCTTCCATGGCTTTCTTGGCTTCCCCGGCCCGTTTGGAGCGGATTTCGGCGCGCTTTTCGCGCTTCTCTTCCTGCACCTTTTCGCTGCCCAGCAGTTCGACAAATGCCGTGTCCGCGCCATCGCCCTTTCGCCAGCCAAGATGCACAATGCGCAGGTAACCGCCGTTACGATCGCCAAAACGTGGACCGATGGTGTCAAACAATTTGTCGACCGCGGCGCTGGTCATGAGATAGGCAAGGGCCTGGCGACGCGCCGCGAGATCCCCACGCTTGCCAAGCGTGATCATTTTCTCGACCTGCGGCCGCATGGCTTTTGCTTTCGGCAAAGTGGTCTCAATGCGCTCTTCCAGGATGAGCGAAGTGACCAGGTTCCGCAGCAACGAGCGGCGGTGGGCAGTGTTCCGTCCCAGTTTCCATCCTGCTACTTTGTGACGCATGGGAAAATTCCTTAGTTTCGAGTTTCATGTTTCAAAGTTTCAAGTTCCGAGTCCAGGCCGATTGACTGAATGCCTGAAACCCGAAACCTGAAACTTGAAACTTAATTCTTACAGCTCGTTGTCTCCGTACGCCGACGCCGGCAGCACCTGGTTCGATGTCGGACCCGGCACCGCATTTCCCTGCTCGTCGATCTTCATGCCGAGACTGAGTCCCATTGTTCCGAGAATTTCTTTGATCTCGTTAAGCGACTTGCGGCCGAAGTTCTTGGTCTTGAGCATTTCCGCCTCGGTCTTCTGGACCAGTTCGCCGATGCTCTGAATATTCGCGTTCTTCAGGCAGTTGTAGCTGCGAACGGAAAGCTCGAGCTCTTCGACGGAGCGGTTCAGGTTCTCGTTCTTGATCTCCGGTTTTCGCTCTTCACTCGAGGTGGAGGTCTCGATGTCCTCTTCAAAGTTGATGAAGATATTCATGTGGTCCTTCAGCAACTTCGCCGCCAAGCCGATCGAATCGGCCGGGGTGATGGAACCGTTGGTCCAGACTTCGAGGGTGAGCTTGTCGTAGTCGGTGATCTGGCCGAGACGCGCCGCTTCCACCGTGTAATTGCACTTGCGCACGGGAGAGTGGACAGAATCGATGGGAATGAAGCCGATGCCGAGGTCCTCGTCGAAATTCTTGTCGGCGGAGACGTAGCCGCGGCCGCGCTTGAGGCGCATTTCCATGTCGAGCTTGCCGCCTTCGCTCACGGTGGCGATGTAGACGTCCTTGTCGAGAACTTCCACGTCGGCGTCGGCTTCGATCATGCCCGAGGTAATCACGCCGGGCTGGTCCGCGCGCAGATAGATGGCCTTGGGCGCGTCACTGCTCAACTTGAACGGGACCTGCTTCAGGTTAAGGATAATGTCGGTCGCATCCTCGACCACTCCAGTGATGGACTGGAATTCGTGGAGCACGCCATCAATTTTTACGGCGGTCACGGCCGCTCCCTCGATGGAGGAGAGCATCACGCGCCGCAGCGCGTTGCCGATGGTGGTACCAAAGCCGCGTTCAAACGGCTGTGCCCAGAAAATGCCGTACTTGTCGGTTAAGGTTGAAGTATCGACGGCAAGACGTTTTGGTTTCTGAAAACCCTTCCAAAGCATTTGTTTCTCCTTCGGCCGTTTGGCTCAGTGCTGGCTCCCTGAAACGGTCCGGTTTCAGGTCAAGCGCCAGTACAGGCTGATCTGGCTCGAAATATGGACCCGGTAAAAATATTCCGTAGAGACGTAGCTTGCTACGTCTGCCATGGCGAGCTTGGAGACGCCGAAAGCAGAGACGTTGCAAGCAGCGTCTCTACGGGGCATTTCTATTTACTGTACAACTCCACGATCAACTGCTCGTTGACGGGCAGGTTGATATCTTCGCGTTTGGGCAATGCCAAAACCTTACCCTTGTAGCTATCCCGATCAATTTCCAGCCAATTCGGCGCATTCTGGTGGCTGGCAAATTCCTTCGCTGGTTCGAGAATGGGCAACTTGCGGCTATTCTCGCGAATCGCGATTTCCTCGCCCACGCTGACCGGATAGGAAGGAATGTTCACCTTCTTCCCGTTCACCTGGATGTGGCCGTGGCGGACCAACTGACGCGCCTGGCGCCGGGAAATTCCGAATCCCAGGCGATATACAACGTTGTCCAGACGGCGCTCAAGCTGTTGCAGAAGGATTTCACCAGTAACCCCCTTCGAGCGCGCGGCCTTCTCGAAGTAGTTGCGGAACTGGCCTTCCTGGGTAAAGTACATGCGCTTGGCCTTCTGCTTCTCGCGCAGTTGCAGGCCGTAGCCCACGATTTTCGCTTTGCGATCTTTGCCGTGCTGGCCCGGAGCAAAGTTGCGCTTTTCGATGGCGCACTTATCGCTAAAACACTTGGTGCCTTTGAGGAAAAGCTTCATGCCCTCACGGCGGCAGAGACGACAGACGGGATCTGTATAACGTGCCAATTTGCTCTCCTTGGTTAGATGACCGGTTTACAGGTATGGCTTCACCCTTCTTCCCGGACGAAATTGCTGTGGTAGAGACGTAGCAAGCTACGTCTCTACAGCTTCAAACTCTACGGCGCTTCGGCGGACGACAGCCGTTGTGCGGAATCGGCGTGGCGTCTTTGATGTTCCGCACTTCAATACCGGAGGAGGCCAGGGCACGGATCGCCGACTCACGCCCGGAACCGGGGCCACTGACCCGCACTTCCACGCTGCGTACACCATGATCGCGCGCCATACTGGCGGCATTGGACGCAGCTTGCTGGGCGGCAAACGGTGTTCCCTTGCGCGATCCACGGAAGCCCAGCGAACCTGAGCTCTTCCAGGACAGGACATTGCCCGCTTGGTCAGCGATGGTCACGATGGTGTTGTTGAACGAAGCCTGGATGTGCGCGATGCCATGCGTAACATGCTTGCGTTCTTTTTTCTTGAACGTCTTCTTCTTGCCTTTTTTCTCCGGTGTTGCTGGAGCGCCGACTGCTGCTGGTTTTGCCATAGTTAAAGTCTCGGGTATCTGGTCTCGGGTACCTGGTTTATGTCTTTTTTATGTCTTTGTCGCCGTTTTCTTCTTGGCCGCGACTGTGCCCTTGCGCGGACCCTTGCGAGTGCGGGCATTGGTGTGCGTACGCTGTCCGCGAACCGGCAGATTGCGGCGATGCCGATAGCCGCGGTAGGAGCCAATTTCGATGAGCCGCTTGATGTTCATCGAAATTTCCTTGCGCAGATCTCCTTCCACCTGTCCTTCAGCCTCGATGACTTGGCGAATGCGGTTCACCTCGTCCTCGCCCAAGTCCTGGACCTTCTTCGCAGGTTCGACCTTGGCCTTCTCAAGAATGCTGGCCGCGCGGGGGTGGCCAATGCCGTAGATATAAGTCAGCGCGATATTCACGTGCTTGTTACGCGGAAGATCGACGCCTGCAATACGTGCCATAGTGCTCCTCTTAACTTAACCCTGACGTTGCTTGTGTTTGGAATTCTCGCAGATCACCCGCACCACGCCTTTGCGGTGGATGACCTTGCACTTATCGCAAATTTTCTTTACCGATGCTCGTACTTTCATAACCAGCTTTCAGCCATCAGCTCCTAGCCGTCAGCAAAATCTCGACGACCGCGGAGACGGCTTTCATTTATACCGGTACACGATGCGCCCGCGATTCAGGTCGTATGGGGAAAGCTCCACTGCCACTTTGTCCCCCGGAAGAATGCGAATAAAGTTCTTGCGCATCTTGCCGGAAACGTGCGCCAGTACCTTGTGTTTGTTTTCCAGTTCCACCCGGAACATGGCGTTGGGCAAGGGTTCCAGCACCGTTGCCATTACCTCAATCGCGTCTTCTTTACTCAAATGACTCCTTACAAGAGCTGTCAGCTTTCAGTTCTCCGCTTTCAGTGAAAACTGATAGCCGAGAGCGGATGGCTGAAAGCTGCCCTACTGCGTCAAAATCATGGGGCCGTCTTTCGTGACTGCCACACAATGCTCGAAGTGGGCGCTAAAGCTGCCATCGGCAGTGACCGCCGTCCACTTGTCGTCCAGCACCCGAGTGCCCGGCTTGCCGAAGTTCACCATGGGCTCGATTGCCAGTACCATGCCTTCGCGAAGCCGTGTTCCATGCCCGCGCGCGCCGTAGTTGGGAACCTGCGGCTCTTCGTGCAACTTGGTCCCGATTCCGTGCCCCACAAACTCGCGCACCACACTGAAGCCATTTGCTTCTACAAACTCCTGCACTGCTGCCCCTACGTCACCTACCGCGTTTCCGATCAGCACCTGCTGAATACCCTTGTAGAGCGAAGCTTCCGTCACTTCCAGCAGCTTGTGTAGTTCCGGGGTAACCGAAGCGCCCACGGCCACCGTGATCGCTGCATCCCCGTAATAGCCATCCAGCACTACACCACAATCGATGGAAACAATGTCCCCTTCCTTCAGCACGCGCTTTTCTGAAGGGATTCCGTGAACAATTTCCTCATTGATCGAGGTACAAAGAACGCAAGGGTAATCGTAATAACCCTTGAACGCGGCCCTCGCGCCCAGCTCTTTCATCTTCTGCTCGGCGGCACGCTCCAGGTCCATGGTAGTGGCACCGGGCGTCACCAGAGTGCGCAGATGGTCGAGCACTTCACGGACGATGCGGCCGCTGCGCCGCATTTTTTCGATTTCCGCCGCTGATTTGCAAACAATCGCCATGCCCTAACAGCCTTCCGCCGCAGCCGCGGAGGCGTGACTCTCAATCTCCCGGAAAATCTGCTCGGTTACCTTCTTCACCGGCTGATCGCCATTCACCGAAACCAGGCGACCTTTGCGCTGGTAATACTCCGCCACTGGCTTGGTCTGGCGGTCATAGGTGGCCAAGCGTTCCTCTATCACTTCGGTGCGATCATCATCGCGAATGATCAGCGGGGAACCGTCAATATCACAGATATCCGCGACGCGAGGTGGCTGGAAATAGACGTTATAGATGTGTCCGTTAGCGACACAAGTCCTACGTCCGGTAAGCCGGAGCTTGAATTGATTATAGTCCACGTCAATGCGGATCACAATCGGCAACCAGTTGCAGCGTTTCGAGTTGTCAATGAACTCATACTTCAAAAAACCGTCAAGCCACGCCGCTTGTTTGGCGGTACGTGGAAAGCCGTCGAGAATAAATCCGTGCTCACAGTCGGGCTCGCGCAAACGCCATGCCACCATGTCACAGACCAGGTTGTCCGGCACCAGCGCGCCCAATGCCATGTTGGCTTTCGCCACCATGCCAAGTTCGGTGCCCCGCTGCACGTTTTCCCGCAACAGGTCGCCGGTGGACACCTGCGGGACGTGAAAACGCTCCGTGATCCGCTTGGACTGAGTGCCTTTACCGGCCCCCGGCGCTCCCAGCAGCACGATTGGCCCGATGTTGCGCAACACTTCCTCTGCCATCGAACTGGCCCCAGTCAGTCCCCGATCTAATCTTACCGCCGAGTCTCATGCAAAACCCAAAATGCACCTAAACCTTGGCTTCTTATGCTCACCAAGTACGGCGTCC
>Ga0182024_10001792_pt1 | contig 54452 bp, 67 predicted proteins | sample P32metaG_FD_120480 | JGI IMG/M metagenome (GOLD analysis project Ga0182024, IMG submission 120480) | Permafrost microbial communities from Stordalen Mire, Sweden - P3-2 metaG (Illumina Assembly) | ecosystem: Environmental > Terrestrial > Soil > Wetlands > Permafrost | place: Sweden: Stordalen...
GGCGCGGTTAAGGACAGAGCGACCCACGCTACGTTGGCATCATATTGCCTGGAAATTGGAGGCTTCTCGGTACCCCAGGAAGCCGAAGGGCTTTCCAAATTCGATAGAGTATCGGCGGCTCTCGCCGAACTTGATGATGATGCGTTGGGTCAAGTTGCTTTCAGGGTCGGTCGCGCCTTGCGAGATTTCGATCTAGAAGAGGTCGGTCACAAGGTTGCCGAGCGCAGTGGCCCTCCCGTATCCGAAATCACCAGGCGCGACGTAGCGCGATGCTTTGGAGATGACCTGGCCGGCGAGCGCGATTTGCTCAGCCTAGTAAAGGATGAATATCCTATAGACGCAATGACGACGGAATTCTTCGGATCAACAACGGTCGAAGAAGATATTCACCGTCACATGGTCCGTAATCCTGGCGACTGGTCTGTCGAAGAGCTTTTCGATCGCATTGGCGCCCTGAGGGGTTCTCGCTTCAAATTCTTCGCACTTTTGGAGGGCGCGCTCCATCCGCTGGCGCGCAGAGGGGCAGGTATTGATGTAATAGTTTTGGAGATCAATTCCTTTCTTCGCCGGGACGGGTACGAACTTCGCCAAGAGGGCGAGCAATCTATTGCCGCAAGGCGTGGGGGTTCAAGTCCCTCCCGGGGCACCATTCAATACGCATGCACGCCGTAATCGAGGACAGTGTCGCTCATGACCGGCGCCCGATATCCCGACTGGGTGCTTGTCACTTGCATCCTCGCGTCCAGTCTCGCTTTCGTCGACAGTTCCGTCACCAATGTCGCTCTGCCGGCGATCGGGCAATCGCTCGCGGCCGGTGGCGCCGATCTGCAATGGGTGATCAACGCCTATCTCCTGCCACTCAGCGCATTGATACTGCTGGGCGGCGCAGCCGGTGATCGTTATGGCCGGGTGAGGTTGCTGGTGGGCGGGACCGTGCTGTTTGCCGCCGCATCGCTTGCCTGCGCCTTTGCGCCGAGCTTGGCCGTGCTGCTGGCCGCTCGCGCTGTGCAAGGGCTGGGCGCCGCGATCCTGATGCCCAACAGCCTGGCGATCCTGGGCGCGAATTATTCCGGCGAGGCGCGCGGCCGCGCCATCGGCATCTGGGCGTCCGTCAGTGCGATGATGTCGGCGGTCGGTCCGGTTGTGGGCGGCTGGCTGATCGATATTGTCGGCTGGCGCGCCATCTTCCTGATCAACCTGCCGCTGGCGGCCGGCGCGGTCCTTCTGGCGCTGCGCTATGTGCGCGACAGCCGCGACCGTGACCGGCCGGCGCTGGATGGTCCCGGTGGTCTTCTGGCGACGGTCGCGCTGGGGGCGCTGACTTGGGGCCTGACCATCGGCTCCGGTCATACCGGCTGGACCGGATGGGCGATTGGCTGTGTGGTGCTGGGCGTGGGGCTGGCCCTTGCATTCGTCGCCATCGAAAAGCGTCGCGGCGAACGCGCCATGATGCCGTTGGATATGTTCGGGTCCTCCAGCTTCATCGGCCTGACAATTCTGACCCTCATGCTTTATGGCGCGCTGGGCGCCTTGCTGGTGCTGGTGCCCTATCTGCTGATCGAGACCAGCGGCTATAGCGGCGTGGAAGCCGGTAGCGCGCTGGTGCCGGCCGCGCTGATGCTGACGTTTGCATCGCCGCTGATGGGACGAGTGGCGGGGCGCATCGGCCCACGCCTGCCTTTGACGGTCGGTCCGCTGGTGGTTGGCGTGGGTTTTCTGCTGGCCTTGCGCATCGGGCCGCAGGCGGATTACTGGACCGAAGTTCTGCCGGCGATTCTGGTGATTTCGCTGGGCATGGTGGGTGCGGTCGCGCCGCTGACCAACGCCGTGCTGGGCTCGGTGGATGCGCGCCATACCGGATCGGCTTCAGGCTTCAACAGCGCCATGGCGCGCGCCGGCGGCCTGATCGCGACCGCGCTTCTGGGCGGCGTGCTGGGGACCAAAGGGGCGGCGCTGATACAGGGCTTCCACATTGCCGCGGCGGCTTGTGCGGTCGCTTGTTTGGCCGCAGCCGCAAGCGCCTTTTTCCTGATTACGCCGCCGGTGCGGAAATGATAGCGTGCGAGCACAAAAAAACACTTGGGGAGTTTCCTATGCGTCTTGCCGTCCTCGCCGCTGCGACCCTGATCGCCGCCATCCCAGCATTGGCGCAGCCCTTGCCGGCGCCGGCCAGCTATCCGCCGGTGATGGGCGAGAAAGGCGTGGTCACCACCCACGAAATCTCGCTGGACATGGCCGAGAAGATCGCGCGCGGCGGTATCGAGGCCTGCCGCAAGATGGGTTTTCACACCACCATGGTGGTGATCGATTCCGGCGGCACCCTGAAAGCCTTCCTGCGTGACGACAAAACCGGTCCGCACACCGTGACCCTGGCGCAGGACAAGGCTTTCACCGCACTGACCCTGGCTTCGCGTTTCGCCACCTCGGCCACTTTCGCCACCGCGCGCAATTCCACCCTGGGTTCTCCGATGACCAATATCCGTGGTGTGGTCGGCGTGGGCGGCGGCGTGCCAATCAAGTATCACGGCGAAGTGATCGGCGCGGTCGCCTCGTCGGGCGCGGTGGGCGGTGACAAGGACGAGCTTTGCTCGCAAGCGGGCATTGATGCTGTGGCCGACCAGCTCAAGTGACGAATTCACTATCGCGCCGGCACGCACGGCGATCGAGCTGACCTCGGCGGCGGCGCTGTTTGCTGCCTATGCCAAATCGCTGCCGGTGGATCTGGCGCCCCAGGGTTTTTCCGAAGAGCTGAAATCGCTGCCCGGCGTCTATGCGCCGCCGGAAGGCGAGCTGCTGTTGGCCAAACGCGGCGATCATGTGCTGGGCTCCATCGCCTTGAAAGCGCTTGAGCCGCAGGTGGCGGAGATCAAGCGGCTGTTTGTGCGGCCCCAGGCGCGCAAGACAGGCGTTGGCAAGGCGCTGGTGGCGGCCATCCTGAAGACGGCAATCGCGCGCGGCTATCGCGAAATCAAGCTCGACACCTTGCCGGACATGGACGCGGCCATCGCGCTCTACAAATCCTTCGGCTTTGGGACAATCGCGCCTTACGGCAGCCATCCCTATCCGGGCCTGGTCACACTGGGTCTGAAGCTGCCGGCAAAATGAAGGCGGCGGCCCGAGGGCCGCCGCCTTGATCTGTTTATGCTCCTAGTGGCTTGCAGCGATGACCGAAGCGATCACCCCGCCGGCCACAGCGGCCAGCACATAATTGTTATCGACCCGGCGCCATTCATAGCCATGCGGCGGGCGCTTCAGGTGATAGTGGCTGTAGTTGGTGATGTGTTCGCCGCGGTTCCAGTCATCGGCGCCGATCTGGTCGCCTTTGTGCCAGTCATGGTGCGCGGCCATCATCATGGAGTTGCCGGGATGATCGCCCGGATGGCTCATCGTCATGGTGTCGCCATGATGGCTATTGTCCTGCGCAAAGCCGGGGGCAGCCAGCAGGCCCAAGGCGGCGGCTGCGATAATCAGGCGTTTCATGTTTTCTCCCTGTTTTTCGAGATACTGGGGAGGTTACACCCGGGACATGAAGCCGGGCTGACCGAATTGCGGCGGAAATAAATGCTTTGTCGCAAAATGTCGCTTATCCCATCACAGCTTTTGCAAAGCGAAGATTTTCGACGCCCAGTCGATGAAGACGCGCACGCGCGGCGACAACTGGCGGCCCTGCGGATAGAGCAGCGATACCGGCGTAGGCGAGGGCGGGGTGTCTTCCAGTACCGGCACCAGAACACCACGCGAGAAATCTTCTTCCAGCGCATAGCGTGGCACCTGGATTAGGCCGAAGCCCAGCCGGGCGGCGGCGCGATAGCTTTCGGCGCCATTGACCGAAAGCGTCATGGGCAGCATCGCTGTCTTGCGTACGCCGCCCACCATGAATTCCAGCGGCAGCACGCCGCCGGTGGCAGACGAGCGGAACCCGATCATCCGGTGGCCGCCCAACGCATCCCAGCGTTTGGGCCGGCCGAAGCGTTTGATGTAATCGGGCGACGCCACAGTGACTTCCTCCAGCAGCGCCAGGCGGCGCGCGACCATGTCGCTGACTTGGGGTTCGCCGGCGCGCAGCACGCAATCAAAGCCTTCGCGCACCAGATCGACGAAGCGGTCGCCTTCGCTCATATTAAAGTTCGATGCCGGGATATTCGGCGAAGAAACGCGGCAGGCTGGGCAGGATCAGCCGCCGTGCCAGCCCGCCCTGTGCATCAATGCGGAGCTGTCCGCTGGGCTTGGCGCCGCTGAAGGCGCTTTCGGCATCCTCGATCTCGGCCAGGATGGAAAGACAGCGCTGGTATTAGGCCTCACCATCCAGTGTCGGGCTGACATGGCGCGTGGTTCGCTGCAGCAGGCGCACACCCAGCCGCGCCTCCAGCTGCTTGACCGCGTCGGTGACGGTGGACGCCGGCAGGCCCAGGTCGCGGGCGGCGGCGCTGAAGCTTTTCTGCTCCACGATGCGCGCGAAAACCCGCATGGAATCAAGCCGGTCCATTATCCGAAATATCCGAATAGTGTTCGCGGATAATGCCTGATTATCCGGGAATGGAAAGAGGCCATCTTTCGGTCAACGAAACGCAACCGGAGAACCCCAATGACCAAGATCGCTCTAATTACCGGCGCCAGCCGGGGCCTGGGCCGAAACACCGCACTGGCGTTGGCGCGCAAAGGCGTCGATGTCGTCTTCACCTACCACAGCAAGAAGGACGAGGCTGAAACGGTCGCCGCTGAGATCGCAAAGCCGGGCCGCAAAAGCGCGTACTTCCAGCTCGACACCGGCAAGGTCGCGGACTTCGCCGCCTTCGCCGCTGACCTGAAAAAGACGCTGAAGGAAACTTTCGGCCGCGAGAGCTTCGACTATCTGGTCAATAATGCAGGCACCGGTCTGCACAAGCCCTTCGCCCAGACCACCGAGGCGGAGTTCGACGCACTGATGAACATCCACTTCAAGGGTGTCTATTTCCTGACCCAGACCCTGTTGCCGCTGATCGCCGATGGCGGGCGCATCGTGAACCTGTCCAGCGGTCTGGCGCGCTTCAGCCTGCCGGGCGCTTCGGCCTATGCAGCGATGAAGGGCGCGATCGAAGTCCTGACCCGCTATCTCGCCAAGGAACTGGGTGCGCGGGGCATCGCTGTCAACACCGTGGCGCCGGGTGCGATCGCAACCGATTTCAATGGCGGCACCGTGCGTGACAACAAGCAGGTCAATGATTTTGTCTCATCGGCCACGGCCTTGGGCCGTGCGGGCGAGCCGGACGATATCGGGCCCGCCATTGCCTCGCTGCTGTCGGAAGACAGCCGCTGGATCAATGCCCAGCGCATCGAGATCAGCGGCGGGATGTTTGTCTGACGTCCTGCCGAGCACAGCGCGCACGGCAGCCTTGCGATTCAAAAACGTAAGCGAAGGGCCCGGCCTCAAGCCGCGGTCCAACCGCCGTCGATGGTGATAATGCTGCCCGTGATGGAACGCGCCATGTCGCCGGCGAGATAAACCGCCAGTGACGCGACCTCATCCACCGTGACGAACTGCTTGGTGGGCTGCGCGGTCAGCAGCACATCGTTCATCACCTGCTCGCGGGTCATGTTGCGCGCCGCCATGGTGTCGGGGATCTGCTTTTCCACCAGCGGTGTCCAGACATAGCCCGGGCAGATGGCGTTGGCGGTGATGCCGAAGGTGGCGGTTTCCAGCGCCACCGTCTTGGTCAGTCCCGCGATGCCATGCTTGGCCGAGACATAGGCCGACTTGAAGGGCGAGGCGACCAGGGCATGGGCGGAAGCCGTGTTGATGATGCGGCCCCATTTCTTCGCTTTCATGCCCGGCACCGCGGCGCGGATGGTGTGGAAGGCGGACGACAGATTGATGGCGATGATCTGGTCCCATTTCTCCGGCGGGAATTCCTCGATCGGGGAAACGAACTGGATGCCCGCATTGTTGACCAGGATATCGACCGAACCGAGTTGTTTGGCGGCGTCAGTAATCATCGCCTCGCATTCGGAGCCTTTGCTCATGTCGGCGCCGCTATAGATCGCCTTGACGCCGAAATCCTTCTCGATGCAGCTCCGTTCCTTCTCGATCGCCGCCGCATCACCAAAACCGTTGATGCAGATATCGGCGCCGCCAGCTGCGAAGGCGCGGGCGATGGCGAGCCCGATGCCCGAGGTCGAACCGGTGACAAGGGCGACTTTGCCTTTGAAGGACATGGGCATTCTCCGAAAAGGTGCAGGCCAAGCATGGCACGGCGGCGCGCGTGCCTCGAATAGGCGATAAGCCGCAGCAGCGGGTCGGAAACCGTCACGATTTCGGTTATGATTCGACCATGGACACAAAAACGCCGCACAACCATCCGTCCGGGCATCGTTATGCGCCGGTTCAGCGGCCCTCGGGTTGCGGGCGCATTGCGCTGGTCTTGCAGGGCGGCGGCGCCTTGGGCGCCTATCAGGGCGGTGTCTATCAGGCGCTTCATGAAGCCGGCCTGGAACCGGAATGGGTTTCCGGCGTCAGCATCGGCGCAATCAATTCTGCCTTGATTGCAGGCAATGCACCCGACCGGCGGCTGGCGGCCGTGTGTGAATTCTGGGACAGGGTCACCAACCGCACCATCTGGCCCTATACGCCCGACGGCGACATCTATCGCCAGACCCGCAACACGGTGTCGGCGCTGACCACCGCGCTGTTCGGCCAGCCCGGCCTGTTCAATCCCCACAAGATCAATCCCTGGTTCCTGCCGCCGGGCGCCAAGGACGCCACCAGCTTTTATGACAACAGCGCGCTCAAGGAGACGCTGGAGGAGCTGGTGGATTTCAAGCGGCTCAATGACGGCGAAATCCATTTCGCGGTGGGCGCGGTCAACATCCTGAGCGGCAATTTCGTCTTCTTCGACAACCGCAAGGAAGAAATCCGCATCGAGCACATCCTGGCCAGCGGCGCGCTGCCGCCGGCTTTCCCGATGGTGCAGATCGGCACCGACTATTTCTGGGACGGCGGCATCGTCTCCAACACGCCGCTGCAGCATCTTCTGGCCCAGGATGACGACATCAATTCGCTGGTGTTCCAGGTCGACCTGTTCAGCGCCCGTGGCGAGCTGCCGCGCACCATGTCGGATGTGCTGGGGCGGCAGAAGGACATCATGTACTCCTCGCGCACCCGCCAGGTCACCGACAGTTTCGCGCGGCTGCAGCGCTGGAAGACCCGTGCCTATGAAGCGCTGGTCCTGGTGCCCGACGACAAGCTCAACGACGAGCAGCGGGCGATGAAGGAAAAGCTGGAGCATCTGCCCAAGGCCACCATCCTGCAGCTGATCTATCAGCAGAAATCCTATGAAGGGAATGCGCGCGACTATGAGTTCAGCGCCGACTCCATGCATGAGCACTGGAAGAACGGCCATGAGGACACGGTCAGCACCTTGAAGCGCAAGGACTGGCTGGAAATGCCGCCCAAGACCGTGGGCGTGATTACCCACGACGTGCACCGCGAAAACGAAGGCCGCTGAATTTGTCCCCTGACCCAGGGACAATCGCCGCACGGCTTGAAAGACTGCCCGCCACGCGCGGCTTCTGGCGGCGCATCAATCTGCTGGCGCTGGGCGGGTTCTTTGAATTCTACGACCTGTTCATGGCGGCCTATATCCAGCCCGGGCTGGTGAAGGCACATATTCTCACCACCACCACGGCGGGGCTGTTCGGCTTCGGCGGTTTTGCCGGCTTTGTTGCCTTCTTCTTCCTGGGCCTGTTTGTGGGCACCGCCTTGTTCGGCTTTGTCGCCGACCGGCTGGGCCGGCGCATCATCTTTACCGGCTCGCTTTTGTGGTACGCGGCCGCCTCGCTGGTGATGGCGTTCCAGACCGATGCGCTGCATCTGGATATCTGGCGGTTCATCTGCGGCATCGGCATTGGCGTGGAGCTGGTGACCATCGACACCTATATCGCCGAGCTGGCGCCGCCCTCCGTTCGTGGCCGCGCGTTCGCCTATGCCAACATCATCCAGTTCATTGCCATTCCGGTGGCGGCGCTGCTGGGCTGGTGGCTGGTGCCGCGCACTTTCTTTGGTCTCGATTGCTGGCGTTTTGTGGTGATGGCGGGATCGGTGGGCGCGTTGCTGGCCTGGTTCGTGCGTGCGCGTCTGCCGGAAAGCCCGCGCTGGCTGGCGGGTCACGGCCGCGCGCAGGAAGCCGAAGCCATTGTCGAAATCTGGGAAGTCGAAGCAAGACTGGAAGGCGCGGAATTGGCGCCGCCAAAACAGCAGCCGGCAGAGCGGGGCAGGGGATCATTCGGGGAAATCTGGCGGGCGCCTTATCTCTCCCGCACCCTGATGTTGATCGCCTTCAACCTGTTCCAGGCGGCGGGCTATTACGGCTTTTCAAGCTGGGTGCCCGCGCTTCTGATCTCCAGCGGCATCGCCGTGACCAAGAGCCTGGCCTATACCTTTGTCATCGCCATTGCCGCGCCGCTTGGTCCGGCGCTGGGGTTGTTGTTCACCGACCGCGTCGAACGCAAATGGATCGTGGCGGGCGCGGCGCTGGCGATTGCCGCAAGCGGGCTTCTTTTCACCCAGGCGCATGGCATGGCGGGCGTGATTTTCTGCGGCGTCGCGCTGACGCTCGCCAACAACATTCTCTCTTTTGCCTATCACGGCTATCAGCCCGAGCTGTTTCCCACCCGCGTGCGGGCGCGAGCCGTGGGTTTCGTCTATTCCTTCTCGCGCATATCCACGATGTTCAGCGCCTTCATCATCGCCGCCATCCTCAAGAGCTTTGGATCGGCTGGCGTGTTCGTCTTCATCGCCGGCTGCATGATCGTGGTGGCGCTGGTGATCGGGCTGTTCGGGCCGCGGACCAAGGATCTGCCGCTGGAGCAGATTTCGCATTGAGGGTCACGCCGGCAACGTCAGTGGAATAGCAGCCGGGCCATCGCATAGATCAGGAGCCAGAGCGCGGCCGCGCTTACCAGCATCGCCAACAGGCGCTTGCGAGAGCGCTGGTCGCCTTCCGCGTAGTGGTTCAGCAACTCATCGCCGCCAAGCTGCTGTTGACGGCCTTCCTCTTGATGGAATGGAACGCTCAGATCTGCCCCCTGAATCGCACTTTTTTTGTGCTGTAACTGTCATCAACATGACAAAAATCCACCACGTCTCAATATCCCGGGTACCCAGATTGTGGCCCCAGTTTCCGTGGCGATGCCGCCGTAATCAATAAAATCAACTTTTTTCACTTGAAAAATTGATTTTATGAAGTATTTGTTGGGCGTCACCAAGAGGCGCCTGTGGCGGACCCGAAAGACTGGCAGGAACTGACCAAGCTCACCCAGGGCGCGCCCCTGGTGGTGGAGCGGGTGCGGATGGGCGACATCGCCATCGAGGGGCGATTCGAACTGCCCCAACTGGCCCGGCTGACCATGGAAGACCAGGTCTTTGTCGCTGCCTTTCTCAAGAGCCATGGCTCGATCAAGGAGATGGAGCAGGTGTTCGGCGTCTCCTATCCTACCGTCAAGGCGCGGTTGAACCGCATCGCCGGCCAGCTGGAATTCGTCGACACCAATCCCGCGCCGCTTGGCGCGCAGACGCAACGCAGCGCGATCCTGGATCAGCTGGAACGCGGCGAGATCACACCTGCCCAAGCCATTCGCCAACTGGAGGCCCCATGAAAGCCGAGATCCTGCCGCCGCTGACGGCCAGCGTGCATATCAAGCCTTCGGGCTGGCGTTTTGGCATCCGGCTGTGGCTGCCGCTGTTCCTGCTCTGGATTCTGCTGTTTCCGCTGATGGTGCTGGCGCTGCCCTTCCTGCTGGTCGCCGCCGTGATCTTCGGCGTCCGCTTCTGGTCCACCATTCGCGCCGTGCTGAGGCTTCTGGCTGCGTTTCGCGGCACCCGTGTCGAGGTTCAGGATCCCAACACGCGCGTTTTCGTCAACCTGCATTGAAAGGCCAAGCCATGAACGACAATCGCCGCCAGATATTGGACATGCTGGCCCAGGGCAAGCTGACCGCCGACGAGGCCGAGCGCCTGATCACCGCGCTGGAGCGCAGCGTCGCCGGCGCCACCCAAATGAGCGAGACCGACAAGGTCAAATATCTGCGCGTGCTCGTGGACACGATCGATCCGGCCGACGGTCCCACCAAGGTCAATGTGCGCGTGCCCATGCAGCTTCTGCGCGCGGGCGTGCGGCTCACTGGCGTGATCCCGACGCGGGCGCGCGATGAAGTGAATGCCGCACTGCGCAAGGAAGGCATCGTCTTCGACATCAACAACATCACGCCGCAGAATCTGGAAGAATTGATCGAACAGCTGCGCGAGTTGACGGTGGACGTGGACAATGAACACACCAAAGTGCGGGTCTTTTGCGAATGACTTTGCCCAGGGCCGAAAATCTGCATCCGAAGGCGATTTCCAGATGAGCAGCAGGAAAGTGATCGGAATTTCACTCATGGTGGCGCTGGCCGGCGCCTTCATCGCCTGGACCATTCGCGAGCCAGCCTCCAATCTCCAGATGATTGTCAGTGGCTTGCTGGCGGCTGCGGTCTTCGCGGCCTGGCGCTTCCTGGTCTGGCAACCGCCCCGCAAATGAACTACCGGCACGGCTATCACGCCGGCAATTTCGCCGATGTGGTCAAGCACATCGCGCTGGTCGCCATTCTTCTGCATCTGAGGAAGAAGGACGCCGCCTTTTCGGTGGTGGACAGCCATGGCGGCCGCGGTGCCTATGATCTTGGCGGCGAACAGGCGGGCAAAACCGGCGAGGCTGAGAAAGGCGTCGCCCGGCTGAGCGATCTGTCCGGCGACATGCCAGAGGCGCTTTCCACCTATCTGTCGCTGGTGAAAAGCGAAAGCCTTTATCCCGGTTCGCCCCTGATCGCCGCCAGGCTGCTCAGGCCACAGGACCGGCTGACGGCAATCGAAAAACGCGCACAAGAGTTTGCGGTGTTGCAGGAAACATTGGCGCCCTTCCGCAATGCCACGGCAGAGCAGGGCGACGGCTATACCCGTGCCGCCAAGCTGGTGCCGCCACCAATGCGGCGCGGGCTTGTCCTGATCGATCCGCCTTTTGAAGCGCCGGACGAATTCTCCAGCCTGGCGCGGGCCTTGAGCGAGATGATCCGAAGATTCGCCACCGGCATCTATCTGGCCTGGTATCCGGTCAAATCCCAGGCCGAAGCCGATGCCTTCACCGGTGAGGTGCTGGCCGCGGGCGTGGCCAAGGCGCTGACGGTTGACGCGGCGATTGACGCACCCGACGGAAAGCTCGGCCGCGCCGCGCTTCTGGTGATCAACCCGCCTTATGGCTTTGATGCCGCGATGCAGGCCGGCGCCGCCCTGATTGCGCCCAGGCTCGAGGCCCGCATCCGGACGCAGTGGGTCGCCGGCTCCGAGTGATCCGCCCCATCCTGGCTGGCGTAAGGTGAAGAACAGCCCGAACGGACGGAATTCGACGGTCCTGCCATCCTGGACCTGTTTCCATATCCCGGGAGGCTGATTTAATGTTCCCGCCGGGGACGGGTCATGCCCAAGAAAGTTTTCATCAGCTTTTCCAGCAAGGACCTCAAGACCGCGACCGCAATCTGCGGCGCGCTGGAAGCGCGCGGCCATCCCTGCTGGATGTCCTCGCGCGATGTCATGCCCGGCGAGAATTACCAGGGCGCCATCGTGCGCGCCATCCGCGAGGCCGGGGTGATGGTTCTGGTGTTTTCCGCCAACGCCAACAATTCCGACGAGATCAAGAAGGAGATGTCGCTTGCCAGCCAGTCGCGGACCCTGGTGATCCCGGTCCGCTCCGAGGATGTGCTGCCCAGCGAGGATTTCACTTACGAGCTGGCGACCCGGCAATGGATCGACATGTTCATCGACTGGGAACAGGCGATCGAACGACTGAGCCGGCAGATCGAGGTGGCGGTACCGCGGGAAGAGAGCGCCGCCCGCACGATGGGCAGGCCGCTTCCGCCGGAAAATCCTATCGCCAAAAGCCGCTTGCCGCTGTTTGCTGCTGTCGCCGTCGTCCTGCTGGCGGGCGGTGCGGGCGCCTTCTGGCTGACACGGCCGGTTGCGCCGCCGCGAGCGCCATCTGTGCTGCCCGTCAACCAGCAACAGCCGGCGCCCTCCATGGACAGCGCCAAGCTGGAAGGCGATCTGTGGGATTCGGTGAAGAACAGCAGCGATGCGGCGATGGTCCAGTCCTATCTCACAAAATATCCGAGCGGCACCTTCGCGGCGGTAGCGAAAGCCAGGCTGGCGGAGCTGGACAAGACCGCGCACATGCCGGCGGTGACGCCGAGCTTTGCTTGCGCGGATGCAAGCGGCACCGCGCAGAGGCTGATCTGCGGCGACCGGGCGCTGGCTGCGCTGGATGCCGCGACCGCCGCGCTCTACCGGCGGGCGCGGGAGAATGTGGTCGATACCGCCCCTCTGGCCGACGAACAGAGCGCCTGGCTTTTGCGCCGGGACCGTTGCGGGAGTGCGGAATGTCTGCGCGAAAGCTATGCCCAGCGGCGGGCGGAAATCGGCCGCTGGCTGGGCGGCGAGCAGTAAAAGAGGCGTGCCGCGCTACTCCCGCTCCGGCACTGGAACATTGAAGCCGTTGAGCGTGGTCGACACCAGGCAATAAAGCCCGACCAGATAGATCATCTCGTTGGTGGAATGCTGGCCGAAAGTCTTCACCGCCAGCCGGTAGAGCGGCTCGGGCAAGGTGCCGCCGCGAACCAGGGCATAGGCGAAATCAAAGGCTAGGCTTTCTTCCGCGGTGAGGTCCGACGGCTTCAGGTTGGCGACCAGGGTTGCCAGCCTTTGCTCGCTCATGCCTTCGCGTTCGGCCACCGCGATATGGGCATAGATCTCATAGGCGGCATCGAAGCGCGCGCCCACCACCAGAATGACGATCTGGCGGATATTGTCGGGCAGGCTGGCATTGGCCGTCATCGCCAGGGTGAAATCCCAGATCGCCTTGCCGATGCCGGGTTCATGCAGCCAGGGATTCCAGGGGCCCATCAGGGCGCCGTCCGCGGCGAGCACCTGGAAGGCGTTGAAGTTGCTGGCGATGCCCTTCTTCATGTCCTGGTAAAGCGGCTTCTGCTCGGCGGTGAGGTCGGCGGGGGCAATCAGGGGCAGGCGCATGGCGGGTTCCTTGGGTGGCTGGCGGGTCAGGACCGGGATGCTAACAGCCTGAACAGACAGAAGTTTGACGGCTCTTGCCTTCCGGTTTCGGTTCAAATATCACCGCCGGCGGACAGGTGGCAGAGTGGTTGAATGTACCGCACTCGAAATGCGGCGTACCTGCAAGGGTATCGTGGGTTCGAATCCCACCCTGTCCGCCAAATCCCCTCGAAATCGCTACGACTTTCAAGGCCGTAATTTCTGCGGGGTTCAGTTACCCCTTTTGCTACCCCATTTGAGCTTGGAAACGGCCCCCGCGCGGCTGTTCCTGGGCTGCCTTCCGCTGGGTAGCGGCTTTGGCGGCCGCGTGACGGCGTCGGCATCGAAAAACCCTCGGATATCGCACCTCAGCGCGGCAGCAATCTTCTCCAGGATGCTGACGGCAGGGTTCTTCAATTCCCGCTCTAACTGGCTGACATAAGTACGATCAATTTTGCCCTCGGCGGCTAGCCCCTCCTGGGAGAGGCCCTGCCTTACCTGCCTCCGTCCAACGGTTTAACTGCGTGTCATTCAAACCGGGTGCGGGCCATATCGCCGAATACACGCAATGGTCCTGGTTATGGAACAATCATGCAGGTTCTGCCTTCACTTGGCGGGAATGAATTGAGACGCGACGGAAGCGGCATGCTACTCTGGTCCATGGCGCACACCGACAAACTTCGCGAAGCTGTCGAATATCGCGGCTATTCCTTGCAAGTCACTTATGCTTCACCGCAATGGCAGGTGTTGATTGGCATGGTGCTGAAGGACAGGCCGGCTCTTCCACCCGGGAAACAGATCGTCAAAGGATGGAACGAGGAAGAGACCTTGAAACGCGCGAAAACGCGGATCGATCTTCTGATTGAAAGTCCCAGCCTCCACTAAAGGGTGCAATGACCTATCGCGGATATGATCTCGAACAGAAATCGCTCATGGTCGGATGGCAGATCGCCATAACCAAGGACGACAAGTTCATCCGTAACGGAACTGTTACAACGAATCTGGCTGCTGCCATCAGGGAGGCTGAGAAATTCGTTGATAGCGCTCTTGCCGAGATCGCCACCGTTGCGTCTGACGCCAAGCCCTGAATGGCGCGAGAGACGGCCTATATCGTTCAGAGTTTCGCCATGGGGCGCGGAACCGCCCTGAAGGCAGATCGTCCGATTCCCTGCAAGTCGGCCGACGCGGCACAGCGCATGGCCGAAAGGCTGGCTGCGACCAAACTGGGTGTCGTGGCGTTTTCGAGTTCCGGCGATGCGGAACTCGGAGAGTTCGACGACCAGCCGACAATTCTCTTTAGAGCCGGACAGCTGCCCGACGCGTTTGAAGGCTGAACAGGAGGGGCATGATGTTTTCCAGGGGGCAGATATTCGAGGGGGTGATGGGCGGAATTCGCCGGTCAGCAAAAGTTATCGCAATCGTGGATGGCGGGCGTATTGGCTGGTTGGAGTACCTGGACACCAAAGCGCCGCCGTTCGAACTCAACATCGCGGATGGGACGACCTGGAAACTGGTCAAGCATGGATAAGGGAATTGAAAAAATGGAACGGTCCGCGCGTTACATCGTCAGATTGCAGAAGGACGGGCAGTATACCGTCGTGATGTCGCGTCCAGAATGGGCCAATAGGGAAGTTCCCGGTTTTACGACCGAGGCTGAAGCCAATGCCTGGATCGCAAGCCGGCGGCAACAATCCAGACTATAATCTGATCGAGATCCGCTGCGGTCGCTCGGGGCACAGCCAGAGTCTCACTTGGCGCCCGGACCGCGTGACGCCTGTCCAGGAACGAATTTCAGGCCTGTGCGGTAACTTTCCAGCGCGCCGGCATAGCCTTCGTCCCAGCGGCTCCGCTGCGGCTCGGATGTATAGGGATTGGTCATCGCCTTTACCGCTGCCGGACCGGTTCGCAGCGACCAGGTCCGTGCCGCGTTCCAGCCTTGGGCAAAGATCCGGCTGTGCTGGAAGAGTTCTTCAGGCGACAAGCGGCTCATGACCGTCTCAACCGCAGCAATTCGCGTGTTCGTGGGTGGGGCGGCGCGGCGCAATCGATGGCGTCATCGCTGTCGCGTGACAGGGCGTCGCGCAATTCCTGCGGGTCAACGCTTATATGTTCGGTGATGCCGGCTGTTGTAATCTGCAAGACCAGCGCCGTCTGCCGCCAGGATTCAACCGTGAGTGTATCCAGTCTCTCTTCGTCCAGGTCGACCTTGTAAGAACCGGCAGGTGCTGCGGCGTCCATGCCCGCGAGCCGGAAGGGCCGGCGGAAGGTTATATGGGAATGACTGGTGCGTGTCGGCATTGGTGGCCTCTTGGGGATGGCGGCAACCGGACGGCATTTTGCCATCCGGCTGCGCCCGGTGCAGCATTTACCCAAATCACACAAACGCGGCGTTATGCACGCCAGGTGTGAGGGCACTCAGCTGCGCCAGAAATCGCGGCGGCGGCACAACATACGCGTGAACATATCCGCGATGGTCAGATGCAACCCCTTTTGAAAGATGGGGAGTGGTGCGTGCAATTACAATCAGTCCGCGAGAGATACAGCGGTTCATCGGCACAAGGCGTTTATTGCCCTAGGCACGTGCCACCATCCGGCCCATGGGCGTGATCATCAGGCCGCCCAGGATCGCCTGGATCAGGCCGAGTTCGACCAACCGGGTTTGATGCGTTTTGGGTATGGTCGCACAGATGAAGCCACGGCTGACCAATGTCAGCGAAGCAAGCTCCGCAGCGGTCAAATCCGCGGCATTGGGCATGCGGTCCATGGATCTCCGATTCTGTCTCCACCATTAGCGCAGGTATCGACAGCAAAAGCTCCCTATGGCTGAGAATAAAGACAAGAGATAGCGAAGCGATCTGTTTGCCGCATTCTTGGGAACCTTTTGCGGGCATTGCCGTTAAACAAAGTAGCTCCGGCTGCGAGGTGAGTACCCCGAAGCGGATCTCCCCACTGAAAGTTGGTTCCTATGAAAACGCTTCTTGCGTCTATCCTTGCACTTGGACTTTTGGCCACGACTGCCAATGCGGCAATCATCGGCGTTCACGTCGGCCCGATTGGCCTTGGCATTGGCCATTACCACCACGGCGGTCACGGTTATCGTCATCGCCATTGGGAACACGATCACTATCGTTACTGGTAACGCTCTCTCGCTGTCGCTCTCCAGCGCGCAACCCCTCGGCGGCTAACACCGTCGGGGGATCGCGTTTGTTCCTACCTCAAGCAGGTGTTGGAAGGCGACGCCGTGCATGTGCACTGCGGCGGATTTTGGCGCTACTAAAATGATCCATTGAATCATTTCTCTGGCCTTTGCCCATTTGGGCTGCGCCCGTCTTGGCGGCGCTCGCGTAGCCAGGAGTTCGGGCGAGCCGCCGCACTGCCCGCGCCCCTTATCGACGGCCTTGCTGCGGCCGGTCTGCCAAATTTTCAGCCATCAGCCCTGCCGCCAGCTTTCGCGTCTTGGCATGACGGCGCCGTTTGGCTTTCTTCCTTGCTTTGGATCCACGCGCTGCCATCCAGGCTTTCCTTTCAAATTGAGAGTGACCGTTCGCCGTAAACGCCGATTGAACCCGGCAGCTTTCGCTGCCGGGCCATCGCGACGGTTATCGTGTTATCTGGCGGGATTATGGTCGTCCCGGTAGTTCATGTCCCGGTAGTTCTGCTGATTGTGACTGCGGTACGCGGCTGCGTCCGACCGGTGGCTCCAGCGGTGCCACTGATGATGGTTGTCCTGATAGCCATCGCGGTAACCCATCGACACGTTTCCGAAATTCACATGCACGGCGGCTTGCGCCACCGTCGGAACGGCGATGGCGGCGGTCATCAGCGCAAATGCGCAAATGCGCGGAACATTCTTGAAGGTCTTGTTCATCGATATCTCCCTGGAAAAAGGCGCTGGCTTTACCCGCGCCTTGGCCTGTTTAGCTTTTCGCGGTTTCGGTGACCGGGCCGGATGTGTTCTGCGGATCGACGGTCATTGTGTGTCCTTAAGGGCAAAGAACCTGCCCGCATCAACAACCCCTGCGTAACGCGGATGTTCCGGCGGCGGGTGGCTTATATATTCGCCATCAGCCCTTGCTAATGAGAGCGATGACGAGAATGGCGTCATGCTGCTTCGTCCGAACGATTAGGCCGCGGCGCAGTTGCGTGGTATGAATAAGGATCGCCAGCGTGTTCCAGATCGTTGGCACGAGATTTTCTGGGCATTTTGCGACGCGGATTCAGGTCGCCATGCCCCCCTTATGGCAATAAGCCGCTTTTCTCACGAAGATTTGGCCCGTTTGGCGTTTGGCGCCGGAGCATCCATTTGAATGGCAACATGCAGAATCGGAATTTTGACGTCGGCAATACTCATCGCCATGTGCGTCTTAGCGCACGCGCAATCCGGTCCATTGGACGGTGATCCGACCGACGATGGAACCGCGCCGTTCGCGAGCAAATGGAAGACCCACACGTTTGCGCCTTCCGAGGCAACGTCTGGAATTGCGGACCCCAGTCCCGCCATGGGCCATAGCAGGGTCGCCGCAGGCACATTAAGCGGCCACGGTCCCGGCTGCACGCTCTTGTCACCCTGCGCGGCGGTTTCGCCGGCCCGATCTGGCCTGTTGCCGGTGGCGAGGCCGGCGCACCCCATGCGCCTTCGCATCATGGTTGTTAAAGCCGGCGACCCGAACCTGCCGGCGTTAACGGCCACGGCGGGGGTTCAAAATGTTGCACGCGTAGGGCGCGATCCGGGAAAGTGACTCAAGCCAGCGCCTCTCCCAATGGTTCGACGGCAGCCGCCAACCCTGCGTTGGTGGAACAAAATAGCGATCTCACCAGGCGGTTGGAGCAGGCCGCACGGGATGCAGCAATCCAGAACGAAGTGGCGCGGTTCCAGGTCGTATTGACCCAGGAAATCCATCACCGCATGAAAAACATGCTGGCCATGGTCGCCGCCATCGTCCGGCAAAGCATGCGATCGGCAACCGATATTCGGGAGGCGGAAGCGGCCATTGCAACCCGCCTGATGGCGATGGCCAGGGCGCATGATCTTCTGCTGCACGCGAAATTGAAATCCGCCAGCCTGGCCGCCATCGTCCGGGGCGCCATTGAGCCGCACGACACAGCTCTGGGGCGGATATCCGTCGACGGCGCTGACATGGACATTCAGCCGGCTTCGATCCTGCCTCTGACTTTGGCGCTCAACGAACTTTGCACAAATGCGACCAAATATGGCTCTCTTTGCATTCCTGCTGGCGGCGTCGCGCTGACCTGGGCTCTGGATGATACCGGTACATCCCTGATCTTTCGCTGGGTGGAGAGCGGCGGTCCGGCTGTCCTGCCACCCAAGACAAGAAGCCTGGGTAGCAAGCTTATGGAGGAGGTTCTCCCCCGCCAATTGGGCGGCACGGCAAGTTTGAACTTCCATCCCGCAGGCTTGGAATATGAGCTTGCCGTTCCTGTGGCGCATCTCGGCGCCACGAAGCCTTAGCCGGGATCAAAAAGACGAACATGACCGACGCACATTCCTTTTTGGAGCGCGCCCGTTTCCTGGCACAGAGCGGAGAATGTAAAACCATTCCCGCGATCCGCACACAATTGCTTGCAGAAGGATACCGCTATGTCGGCGGCATACACAGCAAGCTTGTCCATGACCAGCTGACAGGCTTGATCGCGGCTGCGGCGGCCGCATAACACCTCATAGAAAGCCATCAACGAGATGCAAAACCAACCAACCACCATCGAGCGCGCATTCGAACTTGCACGAAGCGGCAGGTTCGCAACGGTAACGTCAATCCGCAAGCAACTGAGGCTTGAAGGATATCAGGAAAAGAGTCAGCTTCAGGGGTGGACGCTTTACAATCAGTTGCGGTTGCTTATCGCGGCGCAGAAGAAAGCCGGGGCAGTGACACCGCCATCTGTGATAGAGGCGCCTTCGGCATAGCAGAGCGCGGCGCTAGGTTTTTTCAGCCACGGTCTGGACGGTTTCCTGGGCGTCTTCTTCGATCGCAGTCATGACCTCGTGCGGATCCGTCTTTGCCGCCATTTGTTCTGCCTCGACATCACGGCGATCCCTGACGCCAGGACTGTCGCGGCGAAGCTCTTCGAGCAGTTCGATGATCTTGCGGGTTTTCTGTTCCGTTAAAAGTGTCGCCTCCAGGGTCATTTGCTCGCGCAAATTCGCAAATCTGTCGGCGCGACTCTGGCTGGTGAGAATCATCACCGCAATAATCAGGGCAGTGGCGGTCAGAAACAGCTCCATCCATGGGAATGGCGGCGGGTCCAATGCAACGCCACCGCCAAGCAGGATTGCCGTGTTCGCCACCATCCATAACAATGCGGCGGCAAGCAGCGCCAGCAGAAATGCCGGACGGCCCACAAAAAGCGTCAGCTGGTCGACAATGCGCTCGGCAAGGGTCGATTTCCTGTGATGCTCCGCGTGCAGCAATGCAATGGATTGGATCGTCTCTGCGACGTGCGGCGGCACGTCAATCTGCACATCCGGCATCTTGCGTGCTCCAATACGAAATAAGGCGGCCTGGGGCCGCCTTATCCGAAAAAAGATTGCTATGGACCGCGATTAAAGCGTGATCCAGACGCCGCCTTTGTAATAACCGCGGCCCTCGTGATAGTCGCGATAATGGCGGTCGCCGCCGTCCCAGCGCTGATGGAAATACCAGTCATCGGGGTGATAGTTGAACTGCACGCCGGGGACATCGACCCGGGCATCGGTATGCCAGCAGTCGCCCTCGCTGTTGCAGGCCATACGGGCGGAAGCCGCCCCAGTGGTCGCAACCAGGGTGCAGGTCGCGACAAACGCAGTGATAGCGGCGGCTGAAAGAGCCGTTTTCAGGAACATCATTTGGGGGGTCTTTCGTTGGGGTAGTCGTGCAGAGTGAACGCCGTCAACCGTGTTGCGTTCCGCAAGAGCCCGATAATTCCCGAATTATCGCGGTCGTCATCCATGGCGCTCAACCGCCACGTTTCCAGGACAACAGGGCGGCTCGACAAGATCGGATTACTATGCACAATCATTGACTTATCTGCGGGCGCCTGTCCGCCACTCTTCCCGGCATTTGGCGCTCAACAGCAAAACAGAAGAAGCAGAAAACAAGGGGCCAGCCATGATGCGCAAATTTCTGATCGTTCCGGCGGGCGTGGTTCTGCTCGCTTTGTCATGGGCGCAAATGGCGCAGACGGCGCCGCTGACGGCCTGGGCGCCAAAGCCGGTAACGCCCGCGCCGTTCGTGGCGCCCAACAAGCCGCTCAAGAAATTCGTCGACATTCTCGCCCGCCACAAGGGCCACGCCGACTGGGCCGAGACCGAGGTTCTGACCCGCGATTTCATCGGCCAGTATGTTTCACTGGCGCCGGGCAAGAAGACCAAGACCCTGTTCTATGCCGATGACCGCGTCTACTGGGTGGTGATGTCGGGCCAGATGCGGGTGACCATCGACGGCGTTGAGCCGTTCGTTGCCTCCAAGGGCTTTCTGGTCCAGGTGCCTTACCGCGTGCCCTACAGCATCGAGACCGTCGGCGACGAGCCTTCGCTGCGCTTCGAAGTGCGTCCTGCCAATGAGACCCCCAGCTATCCGATCAGCGAAACGCCTGCGCCCGCCAAGGGCATGAAGTTCATCACCGCGGTCTATTCCGGCCGTGGCAAGTATGATGACGTCAACAAGCCCTATGTCGATTTCGAGAAGGATATTGTCGCGGCCGGCGGCAAGGGCGGCGGTGTCGTCAAGGACGATCACACCTGGGCCAACATCATCCGCACACAGGGCGTGCCCACCCCGCCCGCCACCGACTTCGGCCACTTCCACGAGAATTTCGCCGAATTCTGGATCGTGATGGAAGGCCAGGAGCAATTCCTGATCGAGGGCGTGCCGCTGATCACCGCCGATGTCGGCGACATCGTGTTTGCGCCGGAAGAACGCTGGCACCGGGCGCTGGCGTCCGGCACCGGTTTCGGCACCCGCCTTGCGATCACGCCACGGCCGCCGAGCCTGCATTACTATCAGCCCGATCACGCCGGCGGCGACTGATCTGCGGCCTAGCCGGCAAACCTCTCGAAAATGTCGTTGAAACGTTTGCTGGGTTCAGCGCTCGCCAGACCGGCGAACGATCCGCACCTGATGTCTTCTGCAACCGCCAGCATGGCGCCCAGCGCGACCCGCGCCAACGCACCGCCCACGCTGATGCGCCGCCCACGCTGATGCGCCGCACCCCTAGATCGGCCAGTTCGGCGACCGAGAGTCCGGGGCCAAACATCAGCACATTCAGCGGCTTTGGCGCCACCGCGCGCACCATCACGGCGATATCTTCATTCTTCTTCACGCCCGGTGCATAGAGACAGTCGGCGCCAGCCTGGGCGAACGCCACCAATCTGTCGATGGCGGGCGAAAGCGCCTCCGGGTCGGCCAGCAGGCCTTCGGTGCGTGCCACCAGGATCACGTCTTCGCCCGAGCGGTCGATCGCTGCGCGTGCGCCACGGATGCGTTCCACCGACAGCGGCAACTCGTGGAGGCCCTTGCCGCCCGGTTTGGTGTCTTCGATGGAAAGTCCGGCCACGCCGGTCGGGATGGCAAGCGTCACATTGGCGGCTACGTCTTCAGGCGCAACCGCAAAGCCGTTTTCAAAGTCCGCATTGATGGGCACGTCCACCGCGGCACAAAGTTCCGTGAGATGGCTCAGAACGCCGTCCCACGTCACGGCATAGTCGGGCCGTCCTCTGCTCCAGGCATGGCCCGAGCTGGTCGAGGCCAGGGCCACAAACCCCAGATGCTGCAGCAGACGCGCGCTACCCACATCCCAGGGATTGGGGATCACAAAACAACCCTTTTGATGCAAGGCGCGGAACCGGGCGCGCGCGGTATCGCTCATGAGAACCTCCCAAGGGCTTGCATGGTAACCCTGTCTCGCGGTCCCGCCACCCAGCGGCTCGCGCGGCTGCCATGCAGGCATCACAGGTTTTGGCCGCCGGCCCCACGCCTGCTAGGCTTTGACCTTGCGAGGGCAGACCCCATGAAAATCGATCCCGAAGATTTCCGCGTCCCGGAAGGCAAGACATTCCACATCGAAAAATGGCCGACGCGGGTCAAGCCGTTCTACGAGTCGAAAGACGATTATCAGGAGATGCAGCGCGACCACATCGCGCGGCTGGATCAGCAGCAACAGCTTCTTTATGCCTCGAACCAGTACGCGCTTCTGCTGATCTTCCAGGCGATGGACGCGGCGGGCAAGGACGGGATGATCCGGCATGTGATGTCGGGCATCAATCCGCAAGGCTGCCAGGTCTTCAGCTTCAAGCATCCCAGCGCGTCCGAACTGGCGCATGACTTTCTGTGGCGCACGGCCCGCGACCTGCCCGAGCGGGGGCGGATCGGCATCTTCAACCGCTCCTACTATGAAGAAGTGCTGATCGTGCGGGTGCATCCCGAAATCCTGGGGGCTGAGAATCTGCCCGGCGACGGCGGCAAGAAAGTCTGGGAGCATCGCTTCCGCTCCATCCGCGACTTCGAGCGCCATCACGTCACCAATGGCACCCGCATCGTAAAATTCTTCCTGCATCTGTCGAAGGAAGAGCAGCGCAAGCGCTTCCTGGCCCGTATCGACCAGCCCGAGAAGAACTGGAAGTTCGACGAAAGCGACCTGACCGAGCGCGGCTTCTGGAAGGACTATATGCGCGCCTATGCGGCCTGCCTGGAAGCCACCAGCACAAAAGAGTCACCCTGGTATGCCGTGCCGGCCGACGACAAGCAAAACGCCCGGCTAATCGTTTCACAAACCATTCTTGAGACCCTGGAGGGGCTTAAGATGCGCTACCCCGAGGTCGGGGCAAAAAAAAGAAAGCAGTTGCAGGCCATCCGGCGGCGTCTCGCCAAATAGCGACATTGAGTGGCAATCCAAACCGCCCTAGCTTCGCGGCCAGGCAAGGGACTGGGCATGAAATACCGGATCGCGATAGCGGCGGGTGTGGTGCTGGCGGCGGTTGCCGGCTGGCTGGTCTGGCGCATGATCCAGGCGCCCGCGGTTGACACCAGTGACATCGTGGAAGCGCCCACCGGCCACGCCTATCAATATGTGGCCGCGCCCGATTCCAGCTGGGAGGCCGACGCCCGCGCCGCAGCCGCACGGTCCTGGAATGGGCATCCTGGCTATCTCGCCACCATAGACGACGCCACCGAATATCAGTTCGTCATGGACCATCTGTTTCCCCACGCCTATCCCGACGTCACCTATCTGGGCGGCCGCCAGCTCGGGCCGGGCGAATGGCGCTGGGTAACCGGGCCGGACGGCTTAGCCGATGGCGGCAAGGGGCTTGTGTTCTGGCGCGGTGACGAGCAAGGCGCGGTGGTGGACGGGCGCTACGCCAACTGGATGTCCACCGCTTTTCAGCACGGCGGCAAGTGGGATGTGAGCAAGGTGTGCTGCGTCTCGCTGTTTTCCTATGGCGTGCCGCAATTTTCCACCTCACTGGGCAATGGCGACCATGACGAGCATGTGGCCGGCTATATCGTGGAATTTGGCGGCTAGCGGGGTGCCCGCCGCCATTCGTTCAGCACCAGCGCCAAGGTCAACACGTCGAACAGGGCAAAGCCCAACAGCCAATCCGACCATTGTTCGCTGAGCCGCCAGCTCATAAAGGTGATGAAGCCTGCCAGGATCACCGCGCCGACCGGGAATATCCAGCGCCCGCCGCCGCGCAGCAGTACCATCACCAGGCCCAGTTTCAACAACCCGTGCACCACCAGATAAAATTCCACGAAATGCGCGCCGGTGGTGGCCAGGTGTTCGGCGCCGCGGCGGATCGCATGCACCGCGGCGACATGGCTGCCGTCATACAGTTCGGGCGCGGTGACACGCACCACCCAGCGATAGATGCGCTGCGGCCCCGTGAGCAGGATCACCAGCCCGGACAATATCTCCACCGCGCCGTCGAAGCCCTTGACGATAAGGGTGACGAGATAGGCGAGATGGGCGGGAGAGGATTTTTCGGCTGCCATTGCGGTCTTGCGAAATCCTATTTCACGAAATCGGCCACGATCGAGACCGGCTGGCCGGCGGCGCGGCGGTCATGTGGCAAAGCCCGTACCACAAACATGTCGTCTTCGGGAAACGGTTCCGCAAGATAGGTGTGGTCGTCCAGGAAGCCCTGGTAGAATTTGATGGTGCTTTTGCGGATTTCCGATTTCAGCACCAGATGGGTGACGAGCTCGTAGCGGGGAAACCAGAGATGGGCTTCTCCATCGCCCGCAAAGCGAATTCGCGCGTCGCCGGTGATGTCGTCGAACCATGGCTCGGCCCCCATCAGAAGATCGCCCGTCACCCGGCCGCGCCAGTCATAGACCGAGCGCCGCTTGTGAACGGGGCTGCGATAGTCCGGCACGCTGAGGCGGAAGACGCCGCCGGGTTTCAGCACCCGGTAAATCTCGTCCAGCACGAAGGGCGCCTTGTCGAACGGCAGATGCTCCAGTACGTCCTGGGCCTGGATCTTGGCGATGCTGTTGTCGCCATAGGGCAGGGCCTGGGTGAGATCGTGCCTGATCTCCCGCTCGTGTTTGGGCTCAAGCGCCAGGCCGACAAAGTTGGGAACCTGAAACTGGCGCTCATGCGGTCCCAGGCTGCCGAAATAGAGATAGGGCTCCATGCCGGCGATTGTCCAATGCGCGGGCGGCGCCTGCAAGCCGGCTGCTCAGATGGTCACGTCCACCGATTTGTGCAGTCTGGGATCGGGGCGCGGTGCCTCGATTTTTTCCGGCGGCAGGGTGGCGGCAAGCCACTCGGCGCGCTTTTCCAGGGCTTCCGCGGTCAGCAGATAAAGCGCCTGATCGCCCCGGCAATGGGAATCATTGGCGAGTTGGCGCAATTTGTTTGCCAAAGACAGGAGACTGCGCAAATCCGGTGTGCCCGCAAAATCTTCCATGCGCTCATAACGCCGAGCGCGGGCGTGGGCAGCGTCCCGATTAAGCTTTTGGTAAAAGGTGCATGAAATTGCGCCCGCAAAGTCATTCTTTTCGCTGGAACGCTGTTGGCCCTTGTAATTGCTGCACTGCAACATAATATCGGGGAAGCCGTAATGTGGCAAAAACTGGTGGCGTGGATGCGGTTTGATGGATTGAAGCCCGGCGTGAAGGCACCCCTGCCCAAGCCGCGCCCGGTGCCTGCCACCGCGCCGCTGGCGGAAGCCCCGTTTTCGCCCAATCCGGGCAATCTGCGGATGTTCCGCTATCTGCCCAAGGGGCTCAAAGCCGGCGCGCCGCTGGTTGTGGTGCTGCATGGCTGCGGCCAGAGCGCCAATGGTTATGGCGTGGGCACGGGCTGGTGCGCGCTGGCCGACGAACTTGGCTTTGCCGTGCTCGCGCCGGAACAGAAGGCGGTGAACAATCCCGGCACCTGCTTTGACTGGTTCAATCCCGAAGACATAACCCGTGGCGAAGGTGAATGTGCCTCCATCGCCGCGATGATCCGCACCTTGGTGCAAACCCACCGGCTGGACGCGGCCCGCGTCTTCATCACCGGCCTGTCGGCGGGCGGCGCCATGACGGCGGCGATGCTGGCGAGCTATCCCGAAGTGTTCGCGGGCGGGGCGATCATCGCGGGTCTGCCCTTCGGCGTGGCGGCGAATGTCCGCGATGCGCTGGAAGCCATGCGCAGCGCCCCGCTCAAGACACCGCAGGTCTGGGGCGACGCGGTGCGCGCGGCATCCGATTACACCGGCCCGCGGCCCAGGGTTTCCATCTGGCATGGCGTGCTGGATACCACCGTGAACATCAACAACGCCCAGGCCAGCGCGGCGCAATGGGCCGATGTGCTGGGCCTGGCGCTCACCGACGCCAAACAGGAAATGATCGACGGCGCCATCCGCCTGTCCTGGGGCGACCGGCTGGAGATCTATACCCTTCCCGCATTGGGCCATGGCACGCCCGTCGATTCCCGCGATGTGGGGGACGCCGCCCCTTTCATTCTGGATGTGGGAATTTCCTCCAGCCGCCGCATCGCCCAGTTCTGGGGTCTGGTGCGTCAGACCGTTTCCAGGCCAGTTCCCAAGCCCGGGCCCAAACCCGTGCCCGTACACATTGTGACACCACCACAACCGGTCCTGCCGCAAATCGAGGCGGCGGTTGCACCCTCTGACATGCCACAGCAACCACAGGCGGCGGAAAGCCTGATCCGCCGCGCCCTGAAGGCGGTCGGTTTCTTCAAGCGCTAGCACGGTCACGGCAAATTCGCGCAAGTTCAGGGATGACGGTCCGCTCCCGCTTTTGTACGCTCCCGCCATGGGACAGGACCCCACGCTTCTCGAAACCCGCCGTCACCAGATGTTTCCAGATCTGGGAGAGCAGGACGTCGCGCGCCTGCGCCGCTTCGGCGAGGTTTGCCATTTCCCCGACGGCGCCCTGATCATGAAGGCCGGCGAAGTCGCGGCCGGTCTTGCCTTTGTGCTGAAGGGCAAGATCGATGTGCGCCAGGGCGGCGCGGTCTCCCATCGCGAGCCCATTGTCCAGCACGGGCCAGGCCAGTTTCTGGGTGAGCTGGCGCAGCTTTCAGGCCGCCCCGCGCTGGTGGATGCGATTGCCGTCGGTGATGTCGAGGCGATCGTGCTGCCGCCCAGGCGCCTGCGTGACGTGCTGGTGCAGGAAGCGGTGCTGGGCGAGCGCATCATGCGCGCCTTGATCCTGCGCCGTGTCGGTCTGTTGCAGGCGGGACAGACCGGTCCCATCCTGATCGGGCCGGTCGGCTCCAGCGACGTGCTGCGGCTGGAGAATTTTCTCAGGCGCAACGGCCATCCCCATCGGGCGCTGGATTCCGAAACCGATGGTTGCGCCCAGACCCTGCTCAAGCGCTTCACCATCCAGCCCGAACATCTGCCCATTGTGCTGTGCCCGGACGGAAAGATTCTGCGCAACCCCAGTGAAAGCGAACTGGCGCGCTGCATCGGGCTGCTGCGGCCGATCGATCCCGACATGGTCTATGACACGGTGATCGTGGGCGCCGGCCCCGCCGGGCTGGCGGCGGCGGTTTATGCCGCGTCCGAGGGGCTCTGCACCATGGTGCTGGACTGCCGCAGCTTTGGCGGCCAGGCAGGCGCTTCTTCGCGAATCGAGAATTATCTGGGCTTTCCCACCGGCATTTCGGGCCTGGCCCTGATGGCGCGCGCCTACAACCAGGCACAGAAATTCGGCGCGGAGATTTCCATTCCTGAAGAGGCCCAGATCCTCGAAGGCAGCGGCGAGAATGGTGCCCGTTTCCAGGTCAGGCTGGGCAATGGCGAGAGCGTGAAGGCGAGATCCGTGGTGCTGGCTTCGGGCGCGCGCTATCGCCGGCTCGACATTCCCAACCTGTCGGATTTCGAAGGCACCTGCGTGCATTACTGGGCCAGCGCCATCGAGACCAAGCTATGTGCCGGGCAGGAGGTTGCTCTTGCCGGGGCCGGCAATTCCGCAGGGCAAGCGGTGGTCTTCCTGGCCGACAAGGTCAAGAAGCTCTGGATGGTGGTGCGGGGCAGGAGCCTGGAAGACACCATGTCGCAATATCTGATCGACCGTATCCGGGCGCTGCCCAATGTCGAGGTTTTGTTGCGCACCGAGATCTGTGGGTTGGAAGGGGGCGAAGCCGCGCTGAAGCAGGTGCGCATAAGGAACCGCGATACGGGCAAGGAAAGCGAACATGAAATCGGCCACGTCTTTTCCTTCATCGGGGCTGATCCCAACACCGACTGGCTTTCGGGCTGTGGCATCGCGCTGGACGACAAGGGCTTTGTGATCACGGGTGCCGGCGGTGGCCATTGGCTGGCCACCAACCGCGACGGCGTTTTTGCGGTGGGTGACATTCGTTGCGGCTCGGTCAAGCGGGTGGCGGCGGCGGTGGGCGAGGGCTCGACGGTGGTGTCGGCGATCCATGCCTATCTGGCGCGCCAGCGTGCGGCGGACGAGCAAAAAGTGGCGGCGGAGTGATGGCCGACAATTTCTGCTCGCATCTCGATACGATCCAGAAAGTCACGCCCAGCGCCAAGGCTGCGAGGAATGCCTCAAGCTGGGCTGGGAATGGTTTCACCTGCGCATCTGCCGCACCTGCGGCCATGTTGGCTGCTGCGACCAGTCTCGTGGCAAGCATGCCACCAAGCATTTCCACCACACCAAACATCCCATCATCGAAGGCTATGATCCACCGGAAGGCTGGGGCTGGTGCTATGTCGATGAGGTGATGTTCGACCTGAACGGCCAGGTCACCACGCAACTTGGTCCCATTCCGCGTTATTATTAGGAGAGCGCCATGCACGAGAAAATCCGCGAGGGCTTTGACGTGTTTGTCGCCGGTGGTGCCAAATCGTTCGGCGCCGTGCGCCAGGTGCGCAAGACCGAGCTGGTGGTCTATGTCGAGAATGCCGGAGATTTCGAGGTTCCGCTCAATGCGGTCAAGGATGCCGAGGCCGAGAAGGTGATCCTGGATCCCGCCCATCTTTCGCCCAAGCTGAAGGAAGCCATCCGCCGGGCGCATGCGGGCGAAGACCCGCGCATTCCGTAAGAACAAGAAAACATCCGGGGGAAGACATGAAGAAGCTGCTTTTGGCCTGCGCCCTTGTGGCGCTGGCACTACCCGCGCAGGCGCGCGAGCGCTGGACGCAAGGGCAGGCGAAAGACTGGTACGCCCAGCAGAAATGGCTGGTGGGGAGCAATTACATCCCGGCCGACGCCATCAACCAGCTCGAGATGTGGCAGGCTGAAAGCTTCAATCCGGCCCAGATCGACAAGGAGCTGGGCTGGGCGCAAGGCGCGGGCATGACCACCATGCGCGTCTTCCTGCATGACGCGCTGTGGCAGCAGGATGCGGCGGGCTTCAAGAAGCGCATGGGCGTCTTTCTCGACATCGCCGCCAAACACGGTATCAAGCCGCTGTTTGTGCTGTTCGACAGTTGCTGGGACCCAACCTACAAACTTGGGCCGCAGCGCCCGCCCATTCCCGGCGTGCACAATTCGGGCTGGGTGCAGGGGCCGGGCGCCCACGCGCTTGCCGATCCGGCGCAATATCCGCGGCTGGAAGGTTATGTGAAGGATGTTGTGGGCAGCTTTGCGCAGGACAAGCGCATCCTGGGCTGGGACGTGTGGAACGAGCCCGACAACAGCAGCGGCAATTACAGCGAGCGCGACCCCAAACTGTTCGAACATGTGGCGATGCTGTTGCCGCGCGTGTTCGAATGGGCCCGTTCGGCCAATCCGTCACAGCCTTTGACCAGCGGCATCTGGCATGACGATAACTGGAATGATCTGACCAATCTCAATGCGGTAGAGAAGACCCAGCTTACCCAGTCCGACGTGATCAGCTTCCACAATTACGGCTGGCCGGAGGAATTCACCGCGCGGATCAAATCGCTGACCGGCTATGGCCGGCCCGTCCTCTGCACTGAATATATGGCGCGCAGCGCGGGCTCGACCATCGACACGATCCTGCCGATCGGCAAGCGTATGGATGTGGGGATGATCAATTGGGGTTTCGTCAATGGCAAGACCCAGACCGACATGCCCTGGGACAGCTGGCAGCGTCCTTATGTGTTGCGCCCGCCGGTGGCTTGGTTCCACGATCTCTTCCACCCCGATGGCACGCCCTACCGGGCGCGCGAGATCGCGATCATCAAGACGCTCAGCGCGGCCCCAAGGGGCGTGGCGCCGGCGGTGGAGTGATCACGACCAGGGCGTCACGTGTGGCACAGTCTCGGTGGCGGCGGGCGCCGACACCGAGCCGAAATCGGCCGGCGAGACGATCTCCAGATATTCCATGTCGGGGGAGTAGTCGAACAGGTAGTGCACCATGCCGGGGCGCTGATGCACCACGTCACCGGCTTCCACCAGGGTGACCTTGTCCTCGTACATGAACTTGGCCCAGCCCTTCATCATCACCACAATCTGGAAATCGCAGACATGATAATGCCAGCCGGTGCCGTCGGCGGGCGGCGCATTGGCCTTGACCAGATGGGCGATCACCTTGCCGTTGGTGGCGCCTGCGATGCCCAGATCGCGATAGAGGAAGAAATCGCGCAAGCCCCCGGCCTTGTATTCGGTGTCGCCCGGCTTGACGTGGCTGAAGAAGGTGGAAGCAGGCTCCTGACCCATGGCGCACTCCGATCCCAAGACAATTGCTGCGATGCACCATTAAGGCATCAATCCGCAGACTTGGAAAGGGCCTGCAAAATAGGAATCAGATGATTCTTATTGGGCGATCTGCCGAAAATTTATGCAGTGCAGCAGATCAGCGATTGATCGGCTCCAGGCCGGCCTTACGCCAGACGGCGGCGTTTTTGCGATCCGTCAGATAAGAAATGAAGGCTTCCGCCGCTTCCGCGTCATTGGTCACCGCGGCGATGCCGGCGGAAAAATCCACGGTCGCGTCATAGGATGCGGGCACTGGGCCGGCCAGCGCCACGTCCTTGTCGGCGGCGAGTTCGGGCAGCATCTGCAGCGCAATGCTGGCCGTGCCGTTGGCCAGCGCCGTCACCGCCAGGCCCGGCACCGGCACCCGCTTGACGGCCTTGAACTCCGGGTCTTGCAGCAGCTGATCGATCACCTTGCCGGCCGAGGTGCCGGCGCCGGGATCGGCATAGGCCACGCCTTTGGCCGCCAGCAGGGCGGCGCGGAATTTTTCCGGTGTGGAAATGTCGGGGACTTTTGTGCCGGCCTTCACCGCCACGCCCACCGCGATGCGGCCCAGCGACGTCATGCCGGTGATGGTGGGCACCTCCGCCATGTCGTTGGTGGGCAGAACCACCACATCGGCGGGGCCGGTCTTGAGCGCGCCCAGCACATTGGCGCGTGAGCCGCCACCGACTGTCACGGCAATTTTTGTGTCGGCGGTGTATTGCGCCGCAAGTGGCGCAAGTCCGGCCTGGGCGGAGGCCGGCGCCAGTACGGTCACGGGAGCGGCTTGCGCTGGCGCCGCAAACAGCACCAGCGCGATGAAAAGATCAGACCGTCGTGGGATCCACATGCAGAACATCAACCAGATATTTGAGATTGCCTTTGATAGTCTCTTCCATGTTGCTGCCTTTGGGGATCATGGAAGCATCGAGGTCGAGCGTCACCCAACCCTTGTAATTCTTCTCGATCAGGAACGCTTGAATGGCCGGAAAGTCCACGCCGTTGGCGTCGGGGCGGTCGACGTCGCCCCCCAGATTGCGGAACCAGCCATGGCCGCCCGATTCCGGCCCGGTGCGCGGCACGGCTACGACCTTGTTGCCGCGCAGATGGGTGGGGGCGTCCTTGTAATGCACCTCGGCCACGCGCGGCCAATAGTCCTTCATGATCTGCAGCGGGTCCATGCCGCCCAGGGTCAGATGCGAGGTGTCGGTGGTGAGCCAGACATAGCGGGGATCGGTCAGTTCCATCAGCTTGCGCGTCTCATGCTCGTTCTGGATCAGCGAGCCGACATGGGGATGGGGCGCCAGCTTGATGCCGAACTTGATGGTTTCCATGCCGATGGCGTTCAGCGCGTCGGCGCAGATCTTGATCTGGTCGTCGCTCACGTCATAGCCGGGCGGGCGGCCGCCATTGTTCATCTTGAAATGGTTGCAGTAACCGAAAGGCAGGATGAAATCGCGCGCGAACTTGATGTGGTCGGCGATAGTCTTGGGGGTCTTGGCGGGATCGAAGAAATTGCCCGAGAAATCCTTGCCGCCGCCATTGGAGCAGGTCGCCATCCGGATGCCGGCGTCGTCCATCAGCTTTTTCAGCGCCAAGGGCTTGTCGAGATAGTTGATCACATTGTCACGGAAGGGTTCGATGCCCGGCAGACCAACCCGCTGACCGACCTTGATGGCTTCTTCGATATCGGTGCCCCAGGAAATGGCGCTGTAGGCATAGCGGAATGCAAGAGGCTTGGCCGCAGCCGGGGTGATGCCAAGGCCGCAAGCCCCCAGCGCGGCTGAGGTTTGCAGAAAACGGCGGCGTGTGGGCGCAAAAGTCATGGGTTATCCTTCCCCTGTGTGTTTTGCGAGAACGATGGCACAGCGTCCGCGTGCCTGTCTTGTCAAAAGATCGCCAAAGGATGAACCGCAAAGCCCTTTTGGCCGTAGACAGGGGCGCAAATCTTCCCCAGAACTCGCCCCATGCCCAAACTCAAAGCCCTGATGGTGGCGGGCGTCACCACGGTGTTTTCGCGTTTCTCGCCCTTTCAGCTGATCAACCTGCTGGTGCCCAGGGCGGGCTATCGCGTGCATCGCGGTTTGGCCTATGGCAACGACCCGCGCCAGCAGCTGGATGTCTATGTGCCGGACGGCTTGAAGGGGCCTGCGCCCATGGTTCTGTTCTTCTATGGCGGCGGCTGGCAGGGCGGCAATCGCAGCAACTATCTTGCCTTCGGCCACGCCTTTGCCAGCGCCGGCATGGTGGCGGCGGTGGCGGACTACCGGCTTTATCCGCAGGTGAAATATCCGGGCTTTGTCGAGGATGCAGCCGCGGCGCTGGCTTTTGTGCGCACCCATGCCGCCGATTATGGCGGTGATCCCGGCCGCATCTTTCTCACTGGCCATTCGGCCGGCGCCTACAATGCGGTGATGGTGGCGTCGGAGCCCAAATTCATCGCGGTGCATGGCGGCGGGCTGGACTGGATCCGTGCCGTGATCGGCATTGCCGGGCCCTATAACTTTCTGCCCATGAGCGATCCCATCTATGTGGACATGTTTCATGGCACCAACAACACCGACTGCATGCCGGTCCATCATGTCGACGGCGTGCGCCCGCCCATGCTGCTGATCAGCGGCAGCGACGATGACACGGTGGGACTGTGCAACACCAATGACATGTCGGAAATGCTGAGGCGTTTCGGCAGTGACGTGAAGGTCATCTTCTATAAAGGCGTGGGTCATGTGGGCGTGATCCTGGCGCTGGTGCGGGGCTTTCGCGGCATCGCGCCGGTCAGGCGCGACATGCTTGATTTCATCCGCACCCATTGATGGCGAAGAAACACGTCCTGCCCGACCGGCTGAAGCCGGGTCTCAAACTGGTATTCTGCGGCACCGCGGCGGGACGGCAATCGGCGCTGCAACAGGCCTATTACGCCCATGGCCAGAACAAGTTCTGGAAGACGCTGCACAGGATCGGGCTGACGCCCACGCTGTTTCAGCCGCGCGACTATGAGAAGCTCTGGGATCTGGGCATCGGGCTCACTGATATTGCCAAATATGCCTATGGCATGGACCATCAGCTGCCCCGGGATGCGCTGGGCCCCAAGGCGGTCGCGGCGCTTAAAGCACGTATCCGCAAGGTGAAGCCCGCCGTCATGGCGTTCACCAGCTTGAATGGCGGACGCAAGGTGATGGGGGCAAATGCGGTTGCCGGCGAACAGCCGGAGAGGATCGGCGACACGCGCATCTTCATTCTGCCGTCGCCATCGCCGCTGGCGGCCAATCACTGGGACATCAAGCCCTGGCGCGATCTGGCGAAAGCGGTGAAGGCGCTGTCCTGAGGTCTGCTATCCGCCGACGCGCCGGGCCATGGTGAGGCCTGCCAGCAGCAGCACCAGGAAGATCACCATGAAGATGAAGAACAGCGTCTTGGCGATGGCGATCGAGGCACCGGCCACGCCGGTAAAGCCCAGCAGGCCCGCGATCAGGCCAATCACCAGAAAAATAACTGCCCATCTGAGCATAAGCCGCTCCTGTGCTTCAAAATCCTGCGGCAATGAAACACGCGAGCGCTTGTCACAGTTCCGGCGACTATTTTTCGCGTGAGCCGGAACTATTGCGGCGCGGGCTTTTCGCCGGCGCGGCTGGTGCCGCGGGTGGCGTCATGCAGCAATTCTTCCGCCGGTTTGCCGGGCGAGGCCGTTGAGGCCGGCTGCTGTGTGACCGGGAAGGGGGCTGTCAGTGTCCAGTTGACTATCTGGGTGACAGCCGCACCCAGCGCCTGCTGCAGCGCCTGGCTTGTGGCGCCTGCGCTGTTGGCCGAATCCGTTCCGGTCTGGGTGGTGGAGAAGTCCCCCACAATGGCGCGACCATGGGCGGTGGTCAGCTTCACGATGATAGTGACGGTGACGCCGGGAATGCCGTCCTGCTGGCTGTAATGGGCGGCGAAGTCCTTGACCTCGACATCCAGATTGTAGTCGGCATGCATCGCGTCTTCTTCCAGCGCCACCGCGTCTATGCGGCCGGACGATTCAAAGCCGTCCAGCAAAGCGTGCTGCACGATGTTTGGCAGGCGGTCGGGATAGGTGGCCTTGGCGTAATAGTCCATGGTGCCGTCGGGCTGGGTGAGCGCGATGCGGTCGGTGTCGAGCCCTGCCGCCATGTCCGGGCGCAGAATCGTCAGCGCCCATTTCACTTTTTCGCCGCCGGCGGGTTGGGCTGCGAATTTCGGTGCCACCATATAGATCGGCCCGGCGTCGGGCGGACCCAGCAGATTGCCGCCGCAGGCCGACAGGGTGAGCGCAGATGCGCCGACGAGGAAAAAGCGCCGTTTGATCATTGGCCGTTTCCTTTTGGTTCGTATCCCTTGCGCCGGTCACCGAACAAAAGCTTGGTCGGCTGGCGGTTGAGCTGGTCGGAGAACTGGTCGAGGCTGCCCACCAGCCGGCGCGCCTCCCCGATCAGGTCGGAAAGCTGGGCCATGCCGTCGCCATTGATGAAGGCGTCGGCATCGTCGGCGACCTTGCCGTATTTTTGCACCGTCACATCGAGATGCGCGAGCGTGGGTTTGATGTCCTGGGAGGCCTGATCCAGATTGGCCATCGTCTTGTTGGCGTTGGCGATGGTGGCGTCGATGTCGGCGCTGCGCCGCGCGATCACCTCGGTGGTCTCGTCCAGATTGGCCAACACATGGGCGATAGCCCGCCGGTTGTCGTCGTTGAGCAGGTCGTTGAGCCGTGAAGCCGCGACATTGAGCTTGGCGACAACCTGGGGTGCGGTCTGTTCCAGCTGGGCGAAGGTCGATTGCGTGGTGCGGATGACCGGATAGCGCTGGTCGCCCTGCGCCACCAGCAGCGGCGCGTTGGCGGTGCCGCCGCTGATCTCGACGAACGAGCCGCCGGTCAGGCCCTGGCTTTCGATCGAGGCCGTGCTGTCGTTGCGGATGTTGAGGTTGGGCTGGACCTGCATGGTCACGATTACGCGCGATGGATCGCCGGGATCGAATTCCAGGGCGGTGACGCGGCCGACCTCGATGCCGTTGTAGCGGGTGGTGGTACCTTTCCCCAGACCCGTGACCGGGCCTTTGAAATTGGCCTGATAATAGGCGTATTCCTGGCTGTACTGCGCGCCCGCCAGCCACAGGATCGTCACCACCAGTCCGATCACGCAGGCCAGCACAAAGGCGCCGACCGCGACATAGTTGGCCTTGGTTTCCATCAGTGCGCCTCCTCAGACGCCAGCGCCGCACGTCCGCGAACGCCGGAGAAATAGTCCTGGATCCAGGGATCCTTGTTCTTGCGCAACTCGTCCATGGTGCCGATCACCAGCTTCTTGTTCACCAGCACGGCGATGCGGTCGGTGACCGCGCGCAGGGTATCGATGTCATGGGTGACCAGGAAGACGGTGAGGCCCAGAACCTGCTGCAGCTGCTTGATCAGCTCGTCGAACTGGTTGGCGGAAATGGGGTCGAGCCCCGCGGTCGGCTCGTCCAGGAACAGCAGTTCCGGGTCCAGCGCCAGGGCGCGGGCCAGGCCGGCGCGCTTCTTCATGCCGCCTGACAGTTCGGACGGGTATTTGCTTCCTGTGTCGGACGAAAGGCCGACCATGCCGAGCTTCATGCAGGCGATCTCGTCCATCAGTTCCTGGCTCATGCTGGTATATTCGCGCAACGGCACCTGAATATTTTCCGCCGCCGTCTGGGAGGAGAACAGCGCGCCTTCCTGGAACAGAACGCCCCAGCGCATTTCAAGCTGCCGCATGCCGGAACCTTCGATTTCGCCCGCGGTCGGCTGCCCGAACACTTCGACACTGCCTTCCAGCGGATGGATCAGCCCGATGATGGAACGCAGCAGCACCGACTTGCCGGCGCCCGACCCGCCGACCACGCCCAAAACTTCGCCGCGATAGACATCAAGGTCGAGATGGTCATGGATCACTTTGTTGCCGAAACCGTTGACCAGCCCGCGCACCTTGATGACGACGTCTTTTTCCTTTGTCTCCGCCATCAGATCCCCAGCACCGAGAACATGACGGAGAAGGCCGCGTCCAGCACGATCACCAGGAAGATACCCTCCACCACCGAGCGGGTGGTGAGGAGGCCCACGCTGGCGGCGTTGCGTTCGACCTGGAAGCCTTCATAGCAGCCCACCAGCGCGATCACGAAAGCAAAGACCGGCGCCTTGATCAGTCCCACCATCAGGGTGTTGACGCTGATGGCGTCGCTCAGCTGGCGCATGAAGACGGGAATGGTGATGCCGAGCTGGAAATAGCACATAAAGGCGCCGCCGATCAGGCCCATGACATCGGCGAAGAAGGTCAGCAGTGGCAGCGCGATCACCAGCCCAATGATGCGGGGCAGGACCAGCGTGTCGACAGTGTTGAGCCCCATGGTCTGCATGGCGTCAATCTCTTCATTGACGCGCATGGTGCCGATCTGGGCGGTGAAGGCGGAGCCCGAGCGGCCGGCCACGATGATGGCGGTGATCAGCCCGCCGATCTCGCGCAGCACGCCCACGCCCAGAAGATTGATGGTGAAGACCTCCGCCCCGAAGCGCTTGAGCTGGTCCGCACCTTGATAGGCCAGCACGACGCCGATCAGGAAGGCGAGTAGACCTACAATGGGCAATGCATTGATGCCGGTCTCTTCCACCTGGTGGAACATGGCGGCGATGCGGAATTTGTGCTTGGGCTTGGCGATGGCCTCGCCGGTCTCCACTGTGACGCGTCCCAGATAGCCCAGCATCGATACCGCTTGGACGTAAGCCTGCATGACGGCACGGCCGATGCGGTAGAGGCGGCCGCGAAAGCCGGCCGGGATGCGCGAGCGGCTGCGTTCGACCTTGCGTTCCTGATCGAGTGTCTTGAGCAGCGGCTGATAAAGCGCAGGGACGGTGAAGGTGGAAACTTTTGCGCCGGCAGATTCCAGCGCCCGGCGTGTGCGCAGCAGAAGCCAGGCGCCGGTGCTGTCCAGGCGGGAGATCTTGCTGGCGTCGATGGCGACATCGCCGCGCCCTTCCAGGTTCAGTCCGGACAGTTCGCGGTCCAGCCGCGCGCTTTCGGCGATGGTCCAGGCTCCACCCATGGCCAGCTTGCGCCCGTCCTGGTCCAGCTTGAACCAGGCTTGCGGCTCGTCGGCCGAGGCGCTTTCTATGGAGCTCATTGGAAGGCACGTTCCCGCGGGCCCGAAATAGGGCGCTTGTCCCGGAACAATGCCCCGATCACGGGGAAAGTTCCATGAGTTCCGGCCGGGAAGGGACTATTCGGCCGCGGCGTAAACAGCCTGGGCGCGGTGGGGATGCCGGCGCACGCCTTTCAGCATCAGCCTGACCGCCTCGTAATGGATGGCGAGGATCACCTTCAGCGTCATCAGCGGATAGGCGAACAGCATTTTGAGCAGGGTGCCGTCCGTCAGGGGGCGGCGTTCACCGGCGAAGCTGGCATTGAGGATGGGCCGGCCGGCTTCTTCTTCGTGAATGGCCACCGCAACGTCCTCGCCCGGCGGACGAATGCGGAACCGGTAGCGGCAATCGCGCGACAGGAAGGGCGAGACGTAGAAAGTCTTGGGGCAGCCATGGCGCACCAGTTTGGTGTCGCCGCCCACCGGCAGCACATAGCAGTGCCGTTCTTCATAGGTGTTATGGATTTCGTAAACGATGGCTTTCAGCACACTCTGTTCGTCATGGCAGAACCAGACGCTGAGCGGATTGAAGACATAGCCGAAGATGCGCGGGTAACAGAGCACACGCCTGGGTCCCTTGGCGCTAATGCCGGCATCGGCCAAAAGACCATCCAGCCAGCGCCGCAGGTCATGCGGTTCCTCGGCCTTTCTTGGACCGTGGTCGCGGTCGTGGAAGCTGAACACACCAAAGCGGTTGTGTTTGAACAGACGCGAGCCCCGGTCCAGCGCGGCCAGCTCGTCCATGTCCAGGAGCAGGGCAAAGACGCTATATTTGAAGCGGTGATGGCGGGGCGTCAGCCGCCGATGCATCACCCAGCCTTCGTATATGCTTGAGGCGGCCTTCATAGCTTATTTACGCCTTTTGGACGGGTCCGGATCAAGCTATTGATCCGATGGGCTCGTCCGCCCGTAAAAACGGCTATGTTGGCTCATGCACACACGGCTTCCTCTGCTGGCTTTCCCGCCCGCGCCCGTCGCGCGGCCGTGGTTTTGCAGCTTTTTCGCACGGCGCCCATGAACCGCCCGGCCGAGGTTGCCCAAATGGATGCCCTGCTGGGGCGGGTGGCGGCTACCCAGGACCGGGCTGCCTTTGCCGCTTTATTTGCCCATTTTGCTCCCAGGGTTAAGGCCTATCTACTCAGGTTGGGGGCCCCGTCCGGTGTGGCCGAGGAACTGGCCCAGGAAGCCCTGCTGAGCGTGTGGCGCAAGGCGCATCTGTTCGACCCCGCCAAGGCGTCGGCTGCGACCTGGCTGTTCACCATCGCCCGCAACCTGCGCATCGACGCGATCCGCCGGGAACGGCGCCCGGAGCTCGATCCGGAAGATTTCATGCCCGAGCCGGACACCGATGCCGACGCCGGCCTGATGCTGGCAGAGAACGAAGGCCGCCTGCGCCTGGCGCTGAAGGAATTGCCGGCCGACCAGATCCAGGTGGTGGAATTGTCCTTCTTCGCCGACAAGCCGCACAGCCAGATCGCCGCCGAGTTGGGCATCCCGCTGGGCACGGTGAAATCGCGGCTGCGGCTTGCCATGGGACGTCTCAAGCGTGCGATGGGAGGTGACGAATGATCGCGCACCATCCCGATGACGCGCTCTTGATGGGCTATGCCTCCGGCACGGCCGATGAGGCGACGTCTCTGATCATCGCCACCCATCTGCATTACTGCATCATGTGCCGCATGCGAAGCCGCGGGATGGAAACCATCGGCGGCAGCCTGTTGGAAGAGATCGCACCGCAGGCGATGGCTGCAGGCGCCTTGGAAGCCACGCTGGCCAAGCTCGATCAGGTCAAGCCCTATGAGCGTCCGCGCCGTGCGCCCTCGCGTGACGGCACGCCCGGCGTGCTGCGCAGCTATCTGGGCGGCGATCTGCGCGATGTGCGCTGGCGCCAGATGGGGCCGCGTCTGGCCTATGCCCCGCTGTTCCGTCGCGACGGCGTCGCTGTGCGGCTTCTGCGCGGGGTACCCGGCGCCGACAGTGGCAGCCACAGCCATCAGGGTCTGGAATATACGCTGGTGCTGCAGGGCGGTTACACCGATGTGACCGGCAGTTATGCGCCGGGCGATTTGCAGGTGATGGAAGCGGGCGCGTGCCACAACCCGGTGGCCGATCCGGGCGAGGACTGCATCAACCTGGCCGTCACCACCGGACGGCTGAAGTTCGACAGCCTGATCCAGAAGATTGCGGCGCCTCTATTTGGCTTCTAAAACCTTCGCGGGTTTTTGAAAGCCAGTAGCATGGAACACGTCCGCCTTGGCAATACCGGCCTCAAGGTCTCGCCCATCTGTCTGGGCACCATGACCTACGGCAATCCCAAATGGCGCGACTGGGTGCTGGGTGACGAGGCCTCACGGCCCTTCATCAAGCGCGCGCTGGAAGGCGGGATCAATTTCTTCGATACCGCGGACATGTATTCGCATGGCGTGTCGGAGGAGGTGGTCGGGCGGGTGCTGAAGGATTTCGCGGCCAAGCGCGAAGACTATGTGCTGGCGACCAAGGTGTTTTTCCCGCTGGATGGCCGCCATGGCGGGCTGTCGCGCAAGCACATCCTGCATGCGATCGACGATTCCCTGCGCCGACTGGGCACCGATTATGTGGACCTCTACCAGATCCACCGCTTCGACCATGCGACGCCGATCGAGGAGACCATCGAAGCGCTGCATGACGTGGTGAAGTCCGGCAAGGCGCGCTATATCGGCGCGTCTTCCATGCATGCCTGGCAGTTCGCCAAATATCTCTCCACGGCGCAGATGATGGGGATGACCAAGTTCGTCTCCATGCAGAATTTCTACAATCTGGTGTACCGCGAAGAAGAGCGCGAGATGCTGCCGCTCTGCCGCGACCAGGGCATCGGTGTGATCCCCTGGAGCCCGCTGGCGCGCGGCTTTCTGGGGCGCAGCGCCGCGCATGCCCTGGACAAGGAATCGACCCGCGCCAAAAGCGATACTGTGCTGGACATGAAATTCGGCGACGCCGATGTCGAGACCCTGCGCCGGGTGGAAGAGACCGGCAAGAAGCGGGGCGCGTCCAATGCCCAGATCGCGACCGCCTGGCTCCTGGCCAAGGGTGTCACCGCGCCCATCGTCGGCGCCTCGAAAATGAGCCATCTGGAGGACGCTATCGCCGCCGCCGGGATCAAGCTGACGGCGGACGAGGTGAAATACCTCGATGAGCCGTATCTGCCCAAAGCCGTCGCCGGCAATCTCAGATAGCGCGCAGCATTTTGGCTGCTGGCTAGGAGCGCCGAGCATCCATACGCTGTCGCTATGGACGGACTAAGGCGTCCATGAGCGATGGCGCGACGACGCCAGCGGGCAAAAGGCCAGCGCTACAGGGGCCACCAATCGAGCTGGTTCTTGTAAGCCGCATCGTCGGACTTCTGTTCCCAGCCGCCGCCAAGCGCATTGTAGAGCGCGATGCCGGCTTCCAGCTTGGCAAGTTTCTCCTGCACCAGCGACTGCTGGGCGGTGAACAGGCTTTGCTGGTTATCCAGCAGCTGGACGATGTCGATGGTGCCTTCGCGGTACTGCAGCTCGGAGATGCGGAAGGCTTCCGCATCGGCCTTGGTCTCGACTTCAAGCAGCGCCAAGGTGTCATCGGAGGACTTTACCGTGCCCAGGGCGTTCTCCACATCCTGGAAAGCGGTGAAGACGGCCTTGCGGTAAGCGGCGATCAGGCCCTGCTCCTGCGCCTTGGCGGCGTCGTTCCTGGCATGGATAGCGCCGGCATCGAAGATGGTCTGCGAGATGCTGGCGCCAATGCTCCAGACGAAATTGCCGGCGTTGAACAGGTTGGATAGCGCCGCGGACGGGCCATAGTTGGCGCCGCCGGTAAGGCTGAGCGACGGGAAATAGGTCGCGCGCGCCGCATTGACGTCGGCATGGGCGGCATAGAGCTGGGCCTCGGCCTGGGCGACGGCGGGATTGCGCAGGATAAGCTCGGACGGCATGCCCGGCTGCACTGCCGGCGTCACGATGCCGTCGAGGTTCTGCGACTTGACGTCATACCCTTCCGGCGCGCGGCCGAGCAGGATGGCCAGCGAATAGCGGGCTTCCTTTTCGGATTCGATCAGGCCGGGGAGGATCGATTCCTGCTGTGCTACCACCGCCTGCTCTTCGGCCAGGTCCAGGTTGGATTGCACGCCGCTGTTCACCTTGGCCTGGGTGATGGCCAGAATGCGCTTGGCGGCGGCGATGTTGGCATTGGCGATGGCGACGCGTTCGCGGAACGAGAGCACGCTGAAATATTCATCCGCCACCTGGCTGGAAACCGAGATGCCGGTGACGGCGGCGGCGTAGCGTGCCTCTCTGAGGTCTTCACGCGCAGCCTGCAACTGGAAGAACTGGGTGCCGAAGAAACCCTGCTGATAGTTCGCGGTCAGTCCGGCATTGAAGGCGTTGTGGGCGCGGCTGAAGGCGCCGGTCGAACTTACCAGCGAGGGCGTGTTGGAGCCGGACCGGGTGACGCCGATGCTGGCGCCGAGGGTGGGAAACAGCGCCGACAGCGCGACGCCGTCATTGGCCTCGGCTTCCAGCACCTGAGCTGCGGCCTGGGCGATGTCCAGGTTTTCCTTCTGCGCCGTCTGCTCCAGCGGGGTCAGCTCATCGGAGCCGAAGTTCGCCCACCAGCCGGCCTTGGGCCAGATCGGGGCGGTCTTGTCGCTGGGGGCGGTGAAGGACGGCGGCACGTCGCCGGGGCGATTCAGGGCCTGGGGATTGTCGGTGCAGCTGGCCAGGCTGGCGGCGAGCACACTGGCGCTCACGCCGCGGAAAAAGGCGCCACGAAACAAGGACTTCATCGAACTCTCTTTTGCCAAAAATGGGGGCCCTTGGCCCATGATGATAGGTCGTATCTCTTAAGGCCCCGATACCCTCAGGCAGGCCCCGCACGCCCAAATATGGCGGTCGGTGGCCATCAGGCAAGCCCCGGCGCTGTAAAGCTTTGTCGCGCCGGGCAGAAACATGTGATTTTGGGCGAGAATGGGGGAAATGAACGGCCGGGCTTGTGGCTTAACGTGGGGGGCACCTCAAGCTGGCCCGGCCCGCCGTGCGAAGCACGGCAGACAAACAGAACGGCCGGGCCTGGGATGAAATGAACGGCCGGGCTTGTGGCTTAACGTGGGGGGCACCTAAGCCGGCCCGGCCGTCCGTAATGGCCATATATCCTTAAGGTGGAGCGCCGAACGGACACAAAGCCGAAGATGATTTTCCTCCCGGCCTGCCCGCAGGTGAAGAGTTGGAGGCGTTCTAATTTGTAACGGAATGTCGCCTACCCGGGCGCTGTTCAGGTCCGGCGAAACAAATCTTCGGTTCCCTTGCCGTGACATGCAAACGCTGCGTGCCGCGCGCGAAAGCAACAGTGCGCGCAGGCGTTCGCAATCATCTCTTTTGTTGCCTATTTCTTCAGGCCGAACGCCGCGACATGGCCGTCATGGGTGGCGACAAAGAGTTTGCCCATCGCCACAACCGGTTCGCTGAAATGCACCCAGTCGGTCAATGTTTTGCCGCTGGACCATAGCTGCTTGCCGCTTTGCGCATCATAGGCATAGAGCACCATGTTGCTTACAGGTGTGGAGCGCAGCACCGAACTGACATCGTAGGTCAGGCGCTTCTCGCCGGGATGGGCCATGTTCTGCATCGCCTGGCCGCCGGTCGACAGCGCATAGAGCACGCCATTCGCCACCACCGGCGGGTCGGGCATGATCATGTTGGTGGATGTCCACAGGGGGGCGGCGGAAATCTTGCCGCCATCATTCTTCACCTCGAACGCCATCACCGAGCCGTCTTCGCGCGGGCCATTGGTGATGGGGAAGGTGGGCGCATCCTTGGAGGGGTGGCCGTAGAGCGGCAGGTAGAGATAGCGGTGGCCGTTGTTCTCATAGGTTGTGATCGAACCCCATACGCCGCGGCTGGGATCGGTGCCGGTCTTTTCGTCATTGCCCAGCTTGGACGACTGCCACAAGGGCGTCATGTGATTGGCGCCGCCCAGGCTGGAGGCATCCAGAATGCGCAGCACCGCTTCCTTCTGCGAGGCCGCGACCAGGGTCTTGCCGGCGAAGTTGAACACCACCGGTGTGGCCGAGCCCGACATGTCATGTTGCAGATTGTCCAGCCAGTTGGTCGGCGTGTAGCTGTCCATCAGCCGCGCCGCCTTGGGCGAAAGCTTCAGGATGCTTTCGCTGAAGTCACCCGCGGCGGGGTCAACGCGGCCGTCGCTGGTCTCCAGCACGATGCCGCCAGGCGCGCGCGCGGCGCCGCCACGGCCCCAGGGCGCGGCCGGACGCGCGCCGCTGACAAAGAAATGCACCACCTGCGGATGCGCCAGATCGCTGACATCGGCGGCGTTCACGGCCGAGGCATCCAGCAGCGGGCCGTTGCCGGCGCGGCGCAGGCCAGAGATGGCGGCGACATATTCCAGGCTGGTCTTGTCGCTGACCTCGCCACAGGCGCGCCCGCTGGTGGAATAGAGCACATTGTCGATCAGGTTCAGGCTCCAGGCGCGCGCGAAGGGCGCGGTCATCGGCACGGGCGCCAGACGCTCGGCGCCATCGGCCAGATTGAGCCCGCGCAGCACGCCGTCGCCGGTGATGAAGAAGACCACGCCGCGCGCCTTGTCGATGGTGGGCGTGTCGTTGGGCGTGCCGGGGCAGAGCCATTCCTTGGGCTTCAGGGGTGAAGCGGGATTGGGATAGCTCTTCTGCCATAAGATTTGACCCGTACTGGCATCAAGCGCGAACAACGCGTTGTTGGCGCCCAGGATGAACAGCATGTCTCTGGGGCCGGATGTTGTGGAGACACCCGACACCACGACCGGCGCGGTCATGGTCGAGAGCACATATTTGTCCACCGGCACCGAGAGCTGGGTGGACCAGGCCTGTTTCAGGTGCGAGACGTTTTTCGGCGTCAGCATGGTTTCGGCGCGGTTCCAGCCCGTGCGCTCCTGGTCATAGCCCCAGGTCAGCCATTCATTGGTGGCGGGCGGGATGTCGAAGACCACGGGCGCCGCCGGCGGGATTGCCATGCGCCGGGCAATGGCCGGGTCCATGCCCTCGGTCATGCCGGCGGGCGGCTGTTGCTGCGCCATGCTCGCACCCGCACACAGAAGCGAAGCCAAAGTGACGGCGGCAAAAGAATAAGAGAATTTCATGAGAGTACCCGTTTCCAGCCCTGCCGCGTCCGCGAGAGCGGCAGCGCCCATTATTTAAGCGGCGTTGTCGCGCTTTTGGGCAGGAAACTCAGCCCTTGCAGACAGATTGTCAACGCGACGTTTTGGAAGGCATCAGCGCCTATTCATATTTTCGGCCGTCTTTGTGAAACATGCCCTGATTGCGGATCAGATGCATGTCGACGTCGGGATAAGTGACGACGTCGCCGTCCGAACGGTCGCCCACCACCAGCAGCGGCACGTCTTTGTCGCTGCGGTTCAGAAACTGATGCGCGTCGCCGGAACCTGCGGGAAAACCCGCACACATGCCCGCGCTCAATGTCTGTTCCCCGGCATCCGTGTTGAGCACCACTTCGCCTTCCAGCACCCAGACGAACTCATCCTGGGTGGAGTGGGCGTGGCGATGAGAGGATTGGCCACCCGGCACGATGCGGGTCAGCACCACGCCGTATCTGGTCAGCCCGGCAAAATCGCCCAGCCTGCGATTGAAGCGGCGTGTGTTGTCGAGGTGATAGGGCGGCGGATAGGCGGACGCGTTGCTTTCCGGCAATGAGAACGGGTCGAACGCGGGCGTCTTAACAGTCATGAAACCATCCTTTTGCAGGCGCCCGCTCAAGCGCGGGGTTTTAGACGCCTAAATCAGTCGTCGCACGACGCTGTCGCTAGCGACGGATCGATTTTGCCAACCTTGTTGGCGACTCCGCTTGATAAAATTTGTACCCAACTTGCGACCGGCGACAACATTGGCGTTAAACTTTGTCCCCTAGCGTGCAGCCATCGGATTTTCAGGGGTTTCCCATGTTCTCTCATCTGGGCGCGGTGCTGCTGGCGACCGGGGCACTGGTTCTGGTCGGCACGCTCCACACCGCCACAACGGCGAACGCCAATACCGGGACCATCATCGCGCTGGTGGCGGCTCCGGTTGCCGCACCTGGCGTCCGCTCCGCGCAGGTGCGGGCCGTGACTGGCGCTTCGGTGCGCGCGATCGCAATCGGGTATTGAGTTAGAGATTGTTGCCCAGCCGCTCGCCCAAGCTCGCGGCGTTTGCCAGCTCGCAACGGTCCACCGGACCGTTGCGTTGACTTCGTCAACCGCTGGCAAACGGATTATCATGAAAATCATTCACCGGCCGTAGCGGCACCGGCATCGCCGGGCTCGCGCCGATGTAAAGCTCCAGGATCATCTGATTGGTGTCCTTGTCCCAGATCATCTGGGGCGCGACGCCGCCGGGCTTGCGGAACGTCTTGCCGTCAAAGTCAAAGCTTCTGGGATCGACCCCGCTCCAGCCATTGGCCAGGTCGGCCGCCAGCTGGGCGCGCATGGCGTCGATCTGGTCGCGGCTGCCCACCGCGTTTGTGACATCGGGCGCGCTGATCTTGATCCCGCCGGTCGCCAAAATCTCGACGCGGGCCGCCACCAGGTCGCCGCCCGCTTCATAGCCGCCTTCCCATTTGCCCACCGGTGGCTGAGGCTTGCCGCAAGAGGCCAGCGCCATCGCCGCGATTGCGAACAACAATCTTTTGGTCATCGCACGACTCAAGGATTCCCCGACTCAGGAATTACATGCGCGCATGCTAGCATCGCCGCAAAGAAGACGCATACGGGGAGCGCCATGCCTGCCTGGAAGATCGCGTTCGGAGAACTGATCTCCGAATGCCTGGCCGTGTTCATCATTATCGTGATCGGCTGCTCGGCCGCCTGCATGTTCACGCTCTATGACCCCAGCCCCTATGTGAACGCCTATTGGGGCGTGTGCATCACCTGGGGCCTGTCTGTCACAATCGCCATTTACGTCACCGGCGCGGTGTCGGGCACCCACGCCAATCCCGCGGTCACCCTGGCGCTGGCGCTTTACCGGAACTTTCCCTGGCGCAAGGTCTTGCCCTACAGCGCGGCGCAAGTGGCCGGCGGGTTTGTCGGCGCCAGCGTGGTCTATCTGCTGTATGGCCCGGTGATCGATCATTACAACACGCTGCATCACCTGACGCGGGCGGACGGGGGTGCGGCGGGCGTGTTCTTCACCCACCCGGGACTTGCCATCAGCGTGATGCATGCCTTTGTCGACGAGATCGTGCTGACCGCGATCCTGGTACTGGGCATTTTCGCCATCACCGAAGAATTCAACACTGTGGCGCCGCAGGCCAATTCCGGCGCGCTGATCATCGGACTTCTGGTGGCAGCCATTGGGGCCAGCGCCGGGTATCTGGAAGCCTGGGCGATCAATCCGGCGCGCGATCTGGGGCCCAGGCTGTTTGCCTGGAGCGCCGGCTGGGGCGCGGCAGCGCTGCCATCGCCGGACAGCTATTGGTGGGTACCGATCGCGGGCCCGCTCTTGGGCGGTGTGGTGGGCGGCGGGATTTATCAGACCCTGATCCGGCCGTTCCTGCCGGCGTGGCACAAGGCCCGGAGCCGACAGGACAATTTCGCGACGCCCAAATAACAGGCTCCCGATAACAGGGGTTTGGCCGCCAAAATCGAATAGCGGGCCTGAGCAAGCTTTCCTTGCCCCGGAAGGCGGCGGTTGTTATCCCCCTGTCGCCATTTTTCTAAAGAGTCGTTTCCATGCCGCTGCCCAAAGCTTTCCTGGCCGAGTCGCTTGGCCGCATCCAGCCGTCGCCCACGATCGCGATGACGACCAAGGCGCGCGAGCTGAAGGCGGCCGGGCGTGACGTGATCGGACTGGCGGCAGGCGAACCGGACTTCGACACCCCCCAGAACATCAAGGAAGCGGCGATCAAGGCCATCAACGACGGCCAGACCAAATACACCGCGGTGGAAGGCATTCCCGAGCTGCGCGCGGCCATCGCCGCCAAGTTCAAGCGCGAGAACAATCTGGACTACAAGCCGTCCCAGACTTTCGTGGCGCCGGGTGGCAAGACCATCATCTACAACGCGCTCTTGGCGACGCTGAACGCGGGCGATGAAGTGATCGTGCCGGCGCCGTACTGGGTGTCGTATCCCGACATCGCGCTGCTCGGTGGCGGCAAGCCGGTGGTGATCGAATGCACCCTGGAAAACGGTTTCCGTTTGACCGCGGCCGATCTGGAAAAGGCGATCACGCCCAAGACCAAGTGGCTGATCTTCAACCAGCCGTCCAACCCGACCGGCGCCTGCTATACGCGCGAACAGCTTAAAGCGCTGACCGATGTCCTGATGAAGCATCCGCATGTCTGGGTGCTGACCGACGACATGTATGAGCATCTGGTTTATGGCGGCTTCAAATACACCACCATCCTGGAAGTGGAGCCGGGCCTGTATGAGCGCACGCTGACCATGAACGGCGTGTCCAAGGCCTATGCCATGACCGGCTGGCGCATCGGATATTGCGCCGGGCCTGAAGACCTGATCAAGGCGATGGCCAAGCTGCAGAGCCAGTCGGCGACCAACGCCACCTCCATCTCGCAATGGGCGGCGGTGGAAGCCTTGAACGGGCCGCAGGACTTCATCCCGAAATTCCAGAAGATTTTCGAGGAGCGCCGCGACCTGGTGGTCTCGATGCTCAACCAGGCCACCGGCATCGAATGCCCCAAGCCGGAAGGTGCCTTTTATGTCTATCCGTCCATCCGCAAGCTGATCGGCAAGAAGACGCACGCTGGCAAGGTGATCGCCACCGACGGCGATTTCGCCAACGAACTGCTGGAATCCACGGGGGTTGCGGTGGTGCATGGCGCGGCGTTCGGGCTGTCACCGTTCTTTCGCATTTCCTACGCCACATCGAATACGGCGCTGGAAGAGGCCTGCAAGCGCATCCAGAGCTTTTGCAACAGCCTGACATAACGCCGTTGGTCTGAGCGAAAACCGTACGATTCCGAGCGGTTAGCACGCTGCCGGCGCCATCGTAAACACAGTCTTAAACATGCATGTCTATGATCGCGGCATGCGTTATGGCCTCATTGTTTTGGCCATGCTTCTGGCTGCGTGCCTGGCACAGGATGCAAAGGCCTTCGACCTGTCGGACGATCTGGCGATCACCGGCTATGGCGATGTGCGCGCCGTCATCGCAGCCGATCCGCAAAGCTGGCTGAATGGCGGACTGGGAAAATTTCGTTACGGCGGCAAACAGAAGTTCGGTGCCGAGGCGATAGCGCAGGCGGACCTGACCCTGGATGACGGGCTGCATGCGGTGGGTGTGTTCCGCGCCGAGCCGGAAACCCGCAGCGTGGCCGACGCGCTGGAAATGTATTTGCGCTATGCCCCGGCAAGCCAGGGCGATGTTTCCTGGTCGGTGAAGGGGGGCACGTTCTTTCCGACCATGAGTCTTGAGAATGACGATATCGGCTGGACCAGCCCCTATACGCTGACGCCGTCGGCCATCAACAGCTGGATCGGCGAAGAGCTGCGCACCATCGGCAGCGAAGGCACAGTGCGCTGGAATACCGGCAGCATCGGTACCCTGTCGCTGACCGGCGCGCTTTATTGCTGCAATGAAGAGGCCGGCACCCTGATGGCGGATCGTGGCTGGGCGATGGACGACAATCCCACCGGTCTGTTCGAGCGCGTGCGCCTTCCCGACGCGACCTTGCACCTGTTCCACGCCCCGGTTCCCGGCAATACCGGCATGTTCAACCAGATCGACGGCAACCCCGGCTGGTATGCGGGCGCGGCCTGGCAGATACCGGGCATCGCCCAGCTTACCATCACACGTTATGACAACCGGGCCGATCCGGCGGCGGTCTCGACCCGCGACGACGCCTGGGGCACCAAGTTCTGGAATTTTGGCGCGCGCACCCAACTGGGGCCGGTGACACTGATCGCCCAGCAGCTGAGCGGCTATACCGAACTGGCTTTCGGTTCGGGCGAAGACGCGGTCAAGTTCCAATCCGGATTTCTTTTGGCCAGCACGGATCTGGACGACTGGCGTTTCAGCGTGCGAGAGGACCTGTTTCAGACCCGCCGCGTCGCGGCCGTCAACAACAACTTCGATGAAGACGGCAATGCCACCACGGGCGCGATTTCCTGGGGTGGCATTGACGGCGTGCGCCTGACGGCGGAAGTCATCCGCATGTTCAGCCGGCGCGGCGAGTATGTGCCGGCCGGACTTGGCTATGGCCGCGCCGATACGCAAGTCCAGTTCGACGCGCGGTTCTTTTTTTAGTTCACCCCCTCCGGCCTTCGCAACTTTGCTTGACGCCTTTGCCATCGCAAAGGCGTCTGCGCGTTGCTACGGCCACCTCCCCCTCCTTTGCGCCTGCGCGCGGAGGGGGAGGCGGGCCTGAGTCCGCTTGCATTGTATGATACTTCGCATACAATACGACAATGCTCGACGGGTTCGCGGTCCAGAACAACGGTATCCCCATCTATGTCCAGCTGCGCGAGCAGATCCTGGCATTGATCGGGCGCGGGCTGCTCAAGCCGGGGGCGCAGCTGCCCACCATGCGCCAGGTCGCAGTGGCGCTGAGGATCGATCTCAACACCGTGCAGCGCGCCTATGCCGAGCTGGAGCGCGACGGCGTGCTGGCCAAGCGCCGGGGTATGGGCTCCTTCGTCACTGAAGCGCCACCGGTGCCGCGCAATGCGCGCAAGCAGACCCAGGATTTCGCCGCCCGCGTCGCCGCCCAGGCCAAGGGGCAGGGCATCGACCTGGACGAACTGGCCGCGGCGCTGGCGAAACTGGCAGACCGCGCCTCATGAATCATTTCGGCTTCACGCTGATCGTTCTGGGCATCATGGTGGTATTGTGGGCACGCGCCGCCGCAAAGAAGTCAGCGCGGTCCTCGCGCAAAAACCCCTGGAGCCAACCGCCCGATATTGTGGTCCAGGCTGCAAAGATGGAAAGCCTTGGCCTGACATCCCTCGTATCCCGCCGCAATGCAATCGACACATCCCCAACTTACAATTCCAAAACGGAGGTTCACATGAATCCCATCAGTGCGGTCATCTTCATCATCTTCATCGGCGGGGCGGTGCTGGCGCGCCTGGCCAATATGCCCATCAGCGTCACCGTGGTGCTGGCCTTGATCGGCATCTTCCTGGGCTATTCGGTCAAGATGGCGCAGCAATGGGAGCGGGCAGTGATCCTGCGCCTGGGCAAGCTGCATGCGGTGAAGGGACCGGGTCTGTTCATCCTGGTGCCGATCTTCGATGCCGTGGCGACCTGGATCGACCAGCGTATCCGCACCACGGAGGTCAATGCCGAGCAGGCCCTGACGCGCGACACCGTGCCGGTGAATGTGGACGCGATTGTGTTCTGGATGGTGCATGACGCCGAACGCGCCGCACTGGAGATCGCCGATTACGTCAGCGCGGTGCAGCGCGTGGCCCAGACAAGCTTGCGCGAGATGATCGGTTCGTCGCTCCTGTCGGAACTGCTGTCCGACCGCAAGACCGCCGACGCCGCCCTGAAGGAAGTGATCGGAGCCAAGACCGCCGAATGGGGCGTCACCGTCAATTCGGTGGAAATCCGCGACGTTGCTATTCCGGCCAACCTGCAGGATGCCATGAGCCGCCAGGCCCAGGCCGAACGCGAGAAGCAGGCCCGCGTCACCCTGGGTGCGGCCGAAGAGGAAGTGGCGCAGAAATTCGTCAATGCCGCCAAGCTCTATGCCACAAGTCCCGAAGCGTTGCAGCTGCGCGCCATGAACATCATCTATGAAACCACCAAGGAGCGCGGCGCCACCATCCTGATGCCGACGTCCATGGTGGACGCGATGAATCCCGGCGCCGCCGCCTTTGCGCTCAACATGGCCAGGATCGATTCTGGCAAACAACAGGCGCCGGATGCGGTGCCCGGCACGTCGGTGCCGCAGGTGCCGAAGCCCTAGACCACCCGTTCCGCTTTGCCGTCCAGCGCCATGAGGCGACATGCGCAAGCATGTCGCCCCCGGCGAGCCTCGCGTTGATGCGAGGCGAGGGAAGGGGATCCAGAAACCTGAACTGTGTCAGACGACGCGTTCGGCTCTTCCGTCCAGCGCCATGAGGTAGAATTCGCTTTCCAGCTCGGGGTGAAGCGTGGCCAGCTTCGCCTTGACCTGTTCCATCACGCCCTTGTGCTGGGCGGTCTCGGCCGCGCCGTCGCCCCGATAGTCCTTGCCAAAGGCGACCTTGTACGCGCCGCAGTCGCGATGATCGACCACGATCACCTTTTTGATGTTGTGCGGCTTCTTGGCGATGCCGATATGGTCCCAGAAGGCGGCGTTGGAAGACGGGAACTTGTCGGATACCGCCGCCAGCGAGGCGCCGGCCAGCGACACCTGGTCGTAGTCGTTGGTCAGATGCTTGCCGTCAAAGAACTTCACCGCATCGTCCACCAGCCGGTAATCGATGCAGGTAATGGCCAGCGCGGTGACGGTGGCCGCGTCGGCGGCCCTGGGCAGCAGCCCGGCGCCGGCGGCGCCGGCAACCAGTTTCCCAAGGGTACGGCGGTCGATTTTGCAATTGTTGCACATGCTTGCCCCCAAAATGGCTTTCAACCACGCGTCCGCTTCTAGCACAAAATTTGTGACAGGGCTTCTGCCAAGCCTTGCAATGCCTCGCCAACGGCGCGAGCATTTCCGCATCTGGAAGGGCGAGAGCCCGCGTAGGGATCTCCGCCCGAAGCCAATTCGGTTTTCGAACGCGGAGGCGCACATGTCCCAGGACAATTCCAAGGAAAAATCCATTCGTATAAAAGCCGCGCCGCGTGCCATCGCGCTGGTCGGCCCGCATGGCGGCGGCAAGACATCACTTCTGGAAAGCATCGCGATCGTGACCGGCGTCCTTCAGCGCAAGGGCTCGGTGGCAGGCGGTTCCAGTCTGGGCGACCATTCGCCGGAATCGCGCGCCCGCCAGATGAGCGTGGAGATGAATGTGCTGACCACCCAGTACATGGGCGAGGAGTTCACCTTCATCGACTGTCCTGGTTCCATCGAATTTCTGGGCGACACGCTGAATGCGCTGCCCGGTCTGGATGCGGCGATCGTGGTGTGCGAGCCCGATGCCCAGAAGGCGACCATGCTGCAGCCGTTTCTGAAGCGGCTTGCGGATGCTGGCGTGCCGCATCTTCTTTTCATCAACAAGTTCGACAAGGCGCGTGGGCCCCTGCGCGCGCTGCTGGCCGGGCTGCAGGAGGTGAGCGAGCGGCCGCTGCTGCTGCGCCAGATTCCGATCTGGGATCACGGCGTCGCTACCGGCTTCATCGATCTGGCGCTGGAGCGCGGCTTTGCCTATCGCCCGCATGCCGCCAGCGAGGTGGTGGATATCGGCGATTACAGCCGCGAGAAGGAAGCCCGCTTCGAAATGCTGGAAAAGCTGGCCGACCATGATGAACATCTGATGGAAGAACTTCTGGGCGATATCGAACCCGAACGGGACGAAGTGTTCGGAGGTCTCAGGCGCGAACTGGCGGAGGGCCTGGTGGTGCCGGTGCTGATCGGTTCGGCCGACGGCGACAATGGCGTGCGCCGGCTGATGAAGGCGATGCGCCATGACGTGCCTGGGGTGGAGGCGGCTGCGGCGCGCGCCGGCCTGGCGGCGGGCGGCGATGCGGTGGTGCAGGTGCTCAAAACCATCCATGGCGGTCATGGCGGCAAGCTCTCGCTGGCGCGGGTCTTGCGCGGCACGCTCAAGGATGGCGCGGTGCTGCATGGGATGCGCGGACGCGAGGGCCGCATCGGCGGCATCTTCGCGCTGGCCGGCGACAAGCAGATCAAGCGCAATGCCGCGCAGGCGGGCGATCTGGTGGCGCTGGCGCGGCTGGAGCCGTTTGCCACCGGCGAGGTGCTGTCCACCGCCAAATCCGGCGGCGCACGGGCCGAAAACGAAAAGCTGACGCCGGTCTATCGCCTGGCGGTCGCGGTCACAGACCGCAAGGATGAGGTCAAGCTCACCGGCGCAATCGCCAAATTGTGCGAGGAAGACCCCTCGCTGGTGTTTGAGCAGAATCCCGAAACCCACGACATGATCCTGGCCGGGCAGGGCGAGGTTCATCTCAAGGTCGCGGTGGAAAAGCTCTCAAGCCGCTATGGCCTGAACCTGATGACCCGTGCGCCACGGGTGCCCTATCGCGAAACCATCCGCAAGGCGGCGACGTCGCGGGGCCGCCACAAGCGCCAGACCGGCGGCCATGGCCAGTTCGGCGATGTCGTGCTGGAGATCACACCCGCGCCGCGCGGTGCGGGCTTTGCCTTCCATGACCGCATCAAGGGCGGGGTGGTGCCCAAGCAGTGGATCGGCTCGGTCGAGAAGGGCGTCCATGACTATATGAAATCGGGCCCGCTGGGCTTTCCGGTAGTGGATATCAACGTCGCCTTGACCGACGGCTCATACCATACGGTGGATTCCTCCGACGCCGCGTTCCAGACCGCTGGAAGGCTTGCCATGAGCGAAGGCATGCCGGACTGCGCGCCCGTGCTGCTGGAGCCGGTGATGCGGGTGATGGTGCATGTGCCATCGGATGCCGCGGCCAAGGTCAACGGCCTGGTCAGCGGGCGGCGTGGCGCGCCTCTGGGCTATGATGCACGTCCGGGCTGGCGCGGCTGGGACACCGTCAATTGCGAGATGCCGCTGTCGGAAGTCTCCGACCTGATCGTGGACCTGCGCTCCCTGACCCAGGGGGTGGGGACCTATGAGATGGCGTTCGACCGTCTGGTGGAGTTGAGCGGCAAGCTGGCTGATACCATCGTTGCCACCCGCAAGGCGGCATAGGCTGCCGGAAAGAAAAAGGACGCGGCCCGCCAAAACAAAAAGGCGGGCCGCCTGTCAGGGCGCTTCGCCCGCCCCGGAGTCGGGCCGAGCCATAACAATGCTCGCCAAGCGAGCTTGGTGCATCCGCGACGGCAGGGCAACAAACAAAGAAAAGGCCGGAGCAGCGGGTTATCGCGCTCCGGCCTAGTCTAACCTCGCTCAAGGGGGGAAGAGCGAAGTCTGGGCCGCCCTCGGGGGAGAGAAGGCGGTACTGTCTCTAGATGGTGCGTCCAGGTGCGGTTTCAAGGGTA
>Ga0182024_10001793_pt1 | contig 54449 bp, 44 predicted proteins | sample P32metaG_FD_120480 | JGI IMG/M metagenome (GOLD analysis project Ga0182024, IMG submission 120480) | Permafrost microbial communities from Stordalen Mire, Sweden - P3-2 metaG (Illumina Assembly) | ecosystem: Environmental > Terrestrial > Soil > Wetlands > Permafrost | place: Sweden: Stordalen...
GGTGGACTGGAAGATGGTCCGCGCGATGACGGAGGTCCCCCACCCTGACGGGTGGGGCTGGAAGATGGTCCGCGCGATGACGGAGGTCCCCCACCCTGACGGGTGGGGCTGGAAGATGGTGAGGCGCGGTGAGAAGATGTGCGAGGGACAGCCGCTGCCGCGATCGTTTTACTCGCGCCCGACAGTTGAAGTGGCGCGAGCATTGCTCGGCAGGATCGTCTCCCATAGGGCAACGTCGGGCGGGGAAACCTCGGGCCGCATTGTCGAAACCGAAGCCTACCTGGGGATGGAGGATGCCGCGGCGCATACCGCGCGCGGAATCACCGATCGAACTCGCGTGATCTTCGGCGCTCCAGGACACGCCTACGTCTATCTGATTTACGGGATGTACGAGTGTTTGAATCTGGTGGCTGAGCCGGAAGGCATGGCGGGATGCGTTTTGATTCGCGCGCTGGAGCCGCTGACTGGCTTAGCCATCATGCGCCGCAGGAGGCCCCGGGTAGTTGGCGTTGAGGCATTGGCGAACGGTCCGGGAAAACTGACGCGCGCGCTGGGAATCACGCGACGGCATAACGGCGCGGATGTGACACGCGGCCCGCTGGTTGTTTGCAAAGGGGCAGAGGGCGATCGGATCGAGATCGGCGTGTCGCCGCGCGTGGGGATTTCGAAAGCAGCGGATCTGCCGCTGCGGTTCTTCATCAAGGGGAATCGATTTGTGAGTCGTGCGGCTCCGCAAGCGCGTTGAGGATGTCCCTAACTTTTTTCGTTCAGCCCCGCTGGTTCCATTGCTCCGTGACGGATGGTGAGCACGCGGACGAGCTTCTTGGGTTCATCGATCTCATAAATAACACGGTAGACGTGCGGCTTCTTGCCGTAAAGAAGATGACGCAGCGGCCTGCCCGCCTTCTTGGTTTCGGGCGCGACCGGGCAGCGTAGCGGATATGCTGCCAGGGTGTACACCGCTCGCTCAGGTCCGTTGAACCAACGGGCGGCGGCGGCCGACTCAGCAGCGTTTTTCTCCAAGTAGAGGACAACAAGATCGCCTGTGGCACGACCGGCTAATTCAACGAGGTATGGCATGTCGCCGGCGAATCTCGTTAAACACTTCCCGTGCCGGCCGAGTGCGACCATTGGCCACGTCATCAAGCCCCTGGCGAATTGCCTCATACACATCGGCCCGGGCGGCGATGTCGAGAAGCCGCTGATAGGCTTCCGCGTCCTGGACGATGGCCTGAGCTTTGCCTTTGACGGTCAGCACCACGGGCCGCTTGCTCTTCTTGAGCTGCTTCATAAAGTCGCCGGAGCGGCGGCGAAACGTGGTGAGCGATTGAATGTCGTTGGTGATATCAAGCATGGGGGAACTTTCTTAAAGGAATAGCACCTTTTTAAGTGTCCTATCGTTTTAAGTGCCTATCGGGAGCCGCCCCCGGCATGCACTAGTGGGAAAACGGCTGTCCTCCAATGTCTACTCAATCTCAGTCGATCATGCCGTTGCGCAGCGCGAAGCGGACCAGCTCGCCGGTCGAGTGCAGATTCAGCTTCTCCATCACACGGCCGCGGTGGGCCTCAATGGTATACACGCTCAGATTCAGCGACGTCGCGATCTCTTTGTTGGTCTTGCCCTCGGCGATCAGTTGCAGCACTTCACGTTCGCGCGTGGTGAGCAGGTCGATGGGGTCGGAGACGTGCTTTCGATAGTCGGTAAGGACGGCGTCGGAAACGCCGGGGCTCAGGTAGCCCTCGCCTTTCGCAATGGCGCGGACCGCCGCGAGCAGATCGGCATCCACTGAATCCTTCAGCAAATATCCACGCGCGCCGGAGCGCAGAATTTCGCGCACGTACACCGAATCCTTGTGCATGCTGAGCGCGAGCACACGCGCGCGCGGCGCGATGGTGGCGATTCGCCGCGTCGCTTCTATACCGTTCAATTCCGGCATCGCGACGTCCATGATGACGACGTCGGGCTGAAATTTTTGGGCGAGTTCGACAGCTTCCCTGCCGTTCGCGGCTTCCCCTACGATCTGCATGTCGGGCTGCGCGGAAAGGATCATGCGAAATCCCTGCCGGACCAGGGAGTGATCGTCGGCCAGTAGAATTTTGATCATGCCGGCTTCTCCATTGTAGAAGTGGCGAGCGGACTCGCGGGGTTCGAGACAGGCGCCCATACTTCAATGGTCACGCCGCCGTTGGGTTCGGATTTCAGAGTGAGCCCGCCGCCGGCGCTGCGGGCGCGCGCGCGCATGCCGCTCAATCCCATGCCTTGCACGGTCCCCGCGACGCCGTGCTGCATTTCTTGAGCGCGTTGCCGCGACACTCCTTGAATGCCGCGGCCGTTATCGGAAAGCGTGAGCCGGATGGTGTCGCCATCGGCGCGAAGATGAATCGCGACTCGGGTGGCCCCCGAGTGGCGCGCGACGTTGGTCAGCGCCTCCTGCACGATGCGGAACAGGTGTGTTTCGGTTTCATCCGGCAGCCGGCCGGCGAACTCGGATTGGTAATCGACCTCGATACCGGTGCGCTCTTGAAAACGCTCCGTGAGCCAGCGCAGGCTCGCGTCGAGACCAAAATCGTCGAGGATGGTGGGCCGCAGAAGCTGCGAAAGCTCGCGAACGTTGGAGATGGCGGTGTCGACCAGCTTGATGCAATCGTCGATTTTGGTGCGATCCTCCTGGATGCGATCGCCGCGCGCGCGATCCTCTAGGATTCGATCGCCGCGTGCGCGATCGGGCGCGTTGCCGTTGAGGCTGTGCGCGATGGCGGTCAGATTCGACTTGATCGCGGTGAGCGAGCCGCCCAGCTCATCATGCAGCTCATGCGCGAAACGGCGCGCGGTGGATTCCTGGGTTTCAAGCAGGCGGAAGGAGACGCGGCTCAGCTCGCTCGATTGAGCTTCCATCTGGCGAAACACGCGCGCGGCGATGCGCACCGTGATCGCGGCGCACACCAACGCCACGACCAGGCAGCCGCCGAGCAGGAGCTTGGTTTCCTGGGCTAGGGTCTCGGTCTGGCGATCGGCGCGATTGCGGGTTTCGATCGCGCGGGCGTAGCCGAGCTCCACCACGCGCGCAACCGCCGCGGTCACGTCTTCGTGGCGCAGGAAAAGCTCGGGCGAGGAACTCTCGATCGAATTGCCTTGCAGGAGCTGGCGGGCTTGCTGCGAGAAAGCGAGGACGGCGAGGTGGAGGCGATTCCATGCGATCACGTTAGTGTCGCCTCCGGCTCCATTGGACTGGCTTACGGCATCATTGAATCTGCCTACGGCCTCGGTGGCGATGCGGCCGATCGCGGCGTCGGTTTGATCGAGATCGGCAAGCATGCGGGCGCGGTCGGCGTCCGTGCCGACATGACCACGCGGGCTGCCACGCACATCGCCCCGGGCGCCCGAAAGCTCAAAGAAAGTCGCGTTCAACACGCTCTGCTCGCGTTCCACCTCATCGATCAAGCGCACGATGTCGAGCTGAGCGGAGACCAGCGCGGCGGTGGAGCGCGCGTTGGTCACGCCGATGACCGCGGCCGCGGCCATCAACACGATTACCGCGGCGAATCCGATGACGAGTACGCGAAGCAGCGTCGGCATTACTTTGCGATGGCGCGAAGCCACCGTGCAATTTCAGACTAACGTTTCTTCATTAAGAAATGCTCGGTGAAGATAGCCACACGGGGCGGGCGGCGGTCGCCTCGCGGGGTTATCGTGCATTTCGCCCAGCGCGCGCATGATGGGAAGCGTAGGGTGATCAGAAAGCACCCGCAAGAGAAAGGGACAAAATGAAACGCTTAATCTTAACTACGATGTTGACCGCAGTGGCCGTTTTCGGACAAGCTGGTGCGGCCGCGAGTGCTCCGCAGAATCCGCCGGCTTCGAGCAAGACCCAGGCGAATTCGACGGCGACCTCGACTGCAAAGCCGAAGGTAGCCAAGCAGAAGAAGACCAAGAAGTCGACCAAGCAGAGCACGGCGGCGTCGACGCAGGCGTCGAAGACTCCGTCAAAGTAACGGGCCGAGTATTCTGTGGTGCTGATCGATGTGACTCAGGGCTGGCGGGATGCGCCGGCCCTGTTTCTTCTGAGCGGACTAGGCCTGTCGCGGAGCCCCAAGCTGACGCATGGGGCTGGATGATCGAGGCCTAGTTTTCGGTGGGGACTTTTTCGATGTGGTCGATCACGACGACGTCCATCGTAACCTTCGCCGGCTGAAGCTTCAATCCGAGAGACTGAATCGCGACCAGGAACGGCGGAGCGCCTTCATCCTTGATATCAGATGGAGGAGCCCCCGACGACGGCTCGGCCGCGGACCAGTTGCCCGTTCATCGTGAAGTCCAGGTTGTAGTCGTAAGTTCCGGTCAACCCAGTCTTGTCAACAATGGCGCGGCCCGATTGGCTTTCGCACATCTGGAGGATGTCGGCGATCGACTGCAATCGGGCCGAAATGCGCAGTCGTCCGGGCCCTACCGACATAATCATGCGCCCCTTGCGGCCGGGAGCGAGCTCCACCAATCCATCCTTGTCCTTCTGCGTGGCGACACCTCCGCCACGACCCGGATTGTCCGCCGTGATCGGCTCGTCCACCTGCGGGCTGGCTTCCTTCAACTTCGCCCCGCCCTTCGCCACAACCAACTCGTACGCAGGCAGGTCGCGCGTCTCGTGGTGAAACTTCATGCCGAACCGTTCGACGAGAAGAGTCTGTAGCATGAGCGGGATCTGTTCCTTGGTCGTGCCTTCCGCGGCCTTCGCGTGAATATCGAACCCGGCGCCGGACAGATCCTGAAGCCAACTGGGCCCGACGATCTGGTAATACTTCACGTCGAACGCCCGTATCAGCAGGAGCCTTAAAGGAATGTTGGTGGAGTTGAACTGCGTAGGGTCAGGGCTTCCGCGCCCACTGCCCCGGCCGCCGGTATTCGGCCTCACTGACGCGACTTCGAACGAGGGCTTAGCCTCGGCCGGTTGCGCTTGCGCGAATCCCAGGACGCTGACGAGAACAACTAGGACCGCGACGCTGATGAGCCGCATGGATCACCTCCCTTGATAACGTGACGAGGTCGAGAGCGACAGCGTGGAGCGGCCCAGCTCTTTTCGTCATACGACAAACGGCAACCCTGCCGGTGAGCGCCGGATTCGGGGAGCGCATACTAGGAAATTAGTACGATTCGTGCCAAATGTCAAGAGGAGGGAGCAGGCGCCAAAGGTCAAGGGCGGAGTATTGTTCCGAGGCGGATCAGGCACGAGGTAGATTATCCGACGCTGGCGACGTCTTCCACGTGCACGGGCGGATTGTGGAACAGGAATCGCCCGCAGCTTTCGCAGGCCATCAGCTCATCGCCGCGCTTGAGGTCCTGCCAATACTGGGGCCGCAGCACGATCTGGCAAGCGTCGCAGCGTCCGGCGATCACTTCGGCGACCGCGACGCCGTTCCACTTCTTGCGAATGCGCTCGTATTCCTTGACCACCGCCGGCTTGAGTTTGGCGACAGCCTCTTTGCGCTCGCCGTGAAGAACGTCGAGCTGGGACTGGTCGACAGCGGTGCGCTCCCGCGCGACTTTCTTCTCGCCTTCGACGACCTGCTTCTCTTCCTTCAGAGCGATTTCCGCCTTCTTGACGTTCTGGTCAAGCGGCTCGGATTCGGCCATCAGTTCAAGAATGCGGTCCTCGGCCTTGCGAATTTCCTTGGCGACGAAATCGATTTCGTTCTGGAAGGCCCGATACTGCTCGTTGGTCTTGGCGCCCAGCATCTGATCGCGCAGCTTGGAGACTTTCTGTTCGTGGGCCTGGATGTCGCCTTCCAGTTTCTTGCGTTCCTTCTGATTGGCGACGAGCGCGGCGCGATCGGCTTCCAGCTTGCGCACGTGCGATTCGAGAGTTTTTTCGATGACCGCGATGTGCTTGGGAAGTGCGGCGACTTCCTTCTCAAGAGCCGTGATGCGTCGATCAAGCGATTGGAGGTGAATCACCAGATGGGTATCTGGGTGCATGGACAATTTCAGTTTAGAACATTTCCGAATTTCGCGCCGACCGGCTTCGGAAGGCTCGGTTGCAGGCTTCCCGATGTCTTCCGCGAAATCTACCGAACCGGTGGAGTATGCGGTTCGCCGCCACCTTGTACATTAGAATGAATGCCCTCTTTAGAGAATCTCCCGCCCGTCCCGCTGACGATTGAAGGATCCAGCATTCTGCACCAGATGTTCCGCGTCAGGTGGCCGGCGTGGCGCGCGTTGTCGTCGACCGATAGGAACGCGATGCTGGCAAAGGCGTCGACTGCGCTGGCGGCAATGGAACCCGCGGGAAGCGCGATGTTTTCACTGCTCGGCCACAAAGGCGACTTGATGTTCGCGCATTTTCGCGCGAATTTCGAAGAGCTGAATGAGGTGGAGCTGTCGCTCGCGCGGCTGCCGGTGTGGGACTATTTCGAGCAGACGGCATCGTATCTTTCCGTGGTCGAGCTGGGCCTCTATGAATCGACCGGAAAGGTGTACGCGGCGCTGGCGGAGCGCGGGATCGCGCCGCACACTCCTGAGTGGAAGGCGGAAATCGAGGAAACGCTGGAGCGCCAGCGCGCGGCCATGCGACCCCGGCTATTTCCGGAAATGCCCGCGCACAAATACATTTGCTTTTATCCGATGGATCGGCGCCGGGGCGAGCACAAGAACTGGTATCAGCTTCCGTTCGAGGAGCGGCAGCGGCAGATGCAGGAGCACGGCGAGATCGGGCGGCGATATGCGGGCGCGGTGAAGCAGATCATCTCGGGGTCCATCGGATTCGACGATTGGGAGTGGGGCGTGGACCTGTTCGCCGAAGATCCGCTGGTGTTCAAGCGTCTGATTTACGAGATGAGATTCGACGAAGTGAGCGCAGTGTATGCACTGTTTGGCACGTTCTATATCGGCAGGCGCGTGGCGATGGCGGATTTGGGGAAGCTGATCGCGATTTAGCCGATGGGCGCTCCATAAACGATTTAAGCCGCTGATTCACGCCGATGAGCGCGGATCAAAACAACTCCTCTTCATCGGCGTTGATCCGCGTTTATCCGCGGCCAGAGTTCAAACGTGCCGCCTTACTTGCCGATATTGCCGGCTCGCGCGCCGTTTTGCACTGTATTTTGCGTGGCGCGCTGGGAGGCGCCTTGGGCGACCTGGCGATTGTGCATCGCGTTCTGATAGCCGGGGTTCAGACGGATCGCTTCGTCGTAATCGGCGAGCGCGTGCTCATATTCGCGCAGCAGATAATACGCAAAACCGCGAGCGTTGTAGGCCAGCGCGAGATCGGGCTGCGCGCTAATGGCCTGGTTCAGCTCGGGGATGGCCTCGCGATATTTCCCGGCGTTGATGAGATCGCGTCCGCGTTGGTTGTGGATCGCCGCGGCTTTGGGATCGGAAGCGCCCGGCTTGACCACGGGTGTGGCAATATTTGCCGCGACATTCGTAACGGCCGGAATAGGCTTCGGAGCGGCCGCCTTGGATGTAGCGGTCTTGGTTTCGGGCGCGGGGTAGGTAGGGTAGTTGGGCCGGGTTTCGGCCGCGAGCGCGGTCCGCGATGCCGGTTGAGGGGCGTGTTCGCGCGCAAACGCACCGGAATTTGTACGGGGCTTGGTCACAATGTTGGTGGCCGCGGAGGCGGTGGCAGCGGAGTCCGTGGCCGCGGAGGCGGTGGCAGCGGAGTCCGTGGCAGCGGAGTTAGTGGCAGCGGAGCTGGTGGCAGCGGAGCTGGTGGCAGCGGAGCTGGTAACGACGGGAGTAGCGCCCCATGCAACCGCATCGGTCGCGGCATTGGCGACAGTATGGGCAACGGCGTTGGCAGCCAAATTGTTAACGGCCGGCGTAGCGAGTTCGACCGGACTCGACTCCGCCTGGGTTGCTTCCACTGGTTTCGCTTCCACTGGTTTCGCTTCCACTCGGACTGCCGGCGCCGGACGCCCGGGAAGCTCGACGGGTCTCGGCGCGGGGTGGATGGCTTCGATCGCATTGGCTTCCACTCGCACCGCCGTCGCATTGCCACCATTCGCTATGGCTGCCTCAGCCTGCGCGAGCACCATGCGAGCCTCTACGTAACCGGGCTTCAAGCGCACCGCTTCGTTCAGATCCGTAGCGGCTTTCTGGTAGTCCCCCAATAGGAAATACGCGTTGCCGCGAGCGGACCACGCTTCCGCCATCTTGGGCGCCAGGCGAATGGCCTCGGTACGATCCGCCAGTCCCTGATCGTGCGAACCCAATTGGTGATACGACCCGCCGCGGGCGACGAGCGCCTCCGCCGAATCGGGTTTCAGGCGAACGGCTTCGCTGCGATCGGCGAGCGCGGCATTATGATCGCCCATGGCCGCATAAACGCTCCCTCGGCCCAGGTAGGCGGACGCATCACCCGGGGCAAGCTGGATGGCGGAGGAAAAGTCGTCGAGCGAACGCTGATAATCGTGCAGCTTGGCGTAGGCGGCTGCGCGTAGCGCCATCGCCCGGCCGTTTCGCGCGTCCAGATCAAGCACCCGGGTGAGATCGTCGATGGCGCGATTAAATTCGCCCGCCTGGCCGTACGCAAATCCACGTTCGATGTACAGCGAGGGATCGGTGGGCAGCCATTTGATGGCCTGCTCGAAGTCGTCTATGGCGTCGCGATATTTGCCCAGAGCAACCCGAGCGAGTCCCCGCCCTTTCCACGGACCGGGATCGTCAAGACGAAGCTGGATGGCCTTGCCGTAATCCTCGGCGGCTGCCTGTTGCTGACCGAGCCTCTGGTAGGCGGCGGCTCTCGCCGAATAGAGCTGCGAGGTGAGCGGCCCGATCTCCATGACGCGAGTCAGATCGTCAATGGCCTTCAGATGCTCGCCGATTTTCGTGTAGGCCTCGGCGCGTGCGCGAAACGCTTCGGCATCATCGGGGGAAAGGTGGAGAGCGTGGGTGAAATCGTAGACGGCCGGCTGGGGATGCCCCAGCACCACCTGCGCTTTTCCGCGGTGAAACCAAGCCGGCGCGCTCTCGGCGGCCGCGATCGAGTTCGAAAAGGAAGCCAGGGCTTCCGCCCACTGGCCGTTCTCCTCATAGCGCATTCCCTGACGGTAATCGGGTTGGGCCTTCTGGGGAACCTGGTCTTGGTTAGGGGTCTCGTCGGGCGTCTGCCTTTGAGCACGCCCGGATTGGGCGTGCCCGGATTGAAACGGCGCAGCCCGGCCCACACCCTGCGTCGCTGCGGCAAGCAGCACACCCACAATGGCGGTGAACAGCATAGAGTAACTCACCTAGATCAGATCGGCCGGCGACCTTACTATCTTTAGAGCAGGTACCAGCCGCAGTTGTTTCGAGCGATTTTCGCTCCGTGTTTTAGGGGACTTACGCCGCTTTGAGCCGGATATCCACGATGGTCGATGTGACAATCGGTCCGCGATATTTCGGATGGCGATATTCGAGGTGCATGCCCCGGCCCAAGAAAGCGGCCTTCAGCATGGACCCGCCCCAGTTCGATCCGGCGATGCGAACCAGGACCGGCTCGGGGCAGAATTCGGGATGGCCAGAGATCCAGGCGTCGCCGTCGCGGACCAGCACGAGCGTGTAGCCGCGATTCTGCGTGATGACTTCGAGCGTGCTTGAGTCCGGCAGATCCCGCAGGTACACGCCGCCCTCGATTTCGCTGCGGATGATGTTCCCGTTGATCTGATCGCTCAGATTCTGGTGCGGGACGAACATGCCGCTCTGCTCGTACATCTGCCTCTATTCTATAACCACTTTTGTGACCCTGAGTTTATATCGGCGATTTGGGCTTGAAAGAGGAGAGCCCTTTCGAGTAGGGATAGTCTGTGCCTTTTCTTGACGAAGCCGTAAACGGGGCGAGCCGCAAGAATACAATGGAAGAACCATGGGGGATTTCTATAGCCGCGCGGAACTCGTCCGCATCCGTGAAACCTGGCGGACCGAAGGAAAAACGGTGGTGTTTACCAACGGGTGCTATGACATCCTGCATCCCGGCCACATCCGCCTGCTCGAAAAATCGCGATCCCTGGGCGACGTTCTGATTCTCGCGCTGAACACCGACGCGAGCGTAGCTCGCCTGAAGGGTCCTACCCGCCCGCTGCTGTCGCAAGACGAGCGCGCCGCCATGGCGCTGGCCCTCGAAGCCGTCGATGCTGTGACTTTTTTCGATGAAGACACCCCGCGCGAGCTGATCGCGGAGGTGCTGCCCGACATCCTGATCAAGGGCGCCGACTGGGCTCACTTCATCGCCGGGCGGGAAGAGGTAGAGGCCGCGGGCGGCAAAGTGATGGCGCTGGCGCTGGAACCGGGTTTTTCGACGACGAACATCGTCGAGGAACTGCTCGCGCGGAAGGTGTGAGCGATGTGGGGCGGTCCCCCTGGACCGCGGCCGACGCCCTCGTCGGTCTGCCCTAATTGGCCCGTTCGAGAGCCGGACCTGGGGGGTCCGGCGCGGACGAAGGCGTCCGCCCACGAACGTTCTGGCTGTCTTGACTGTCCTACTTAGGCAGATCCGTCATCCAGATGTTGCTGCTGTTCTCGGTCATTGCGCCGATGAACCGCCCTGGCATGGCGGTCAGCAGATCAGACACCGCGCTCGCCGGGGTAGGACGCCCGGGGAACTCGAAGACGCGGAAGGGAGGGTCGACCGGGTGGTGGTTCCGATCCAGGCGGCGAGCCATAAGCGAAGTGGAACCACCAGCGCCGATCACGTAATAGACCAACCCGCCGTCGGGAGACCAAAACGCCTGATGCACGTTGGCTGGAGCGGGCGTGACGGTGATCCAGTCCTGCTCGGGAACACTGACCCCGCCCCGGAACGGCGCCAGCAGGATGTCAATCGCGCCCGCGCCGCGAATCAATCGGAACGCAATCCATTTTCCGTCTGGCGAGAAGCGCGGCGTGCTTACCCGATATTGCGAATGCTGGAGTACCAAGGTGGTATTGCCCGAAGCTACGTCAACCAGGTTAATACCCGCGCGTGGACTCCCCTGTTGAGTAGCGAGAAACTGCTTTCCATCCGAGGAAAGACTTTCGGTCGGTCCGCACTTCTCGCAGATCTTCCGCTTTGCACCGCCCTGCGCGGGGACCGCATAAACCTCGTATGCGCTGGCAGTGTACAGCACTTCCATTCCGCTTCCGTTGATCTGCCGATACCCCTTAGCTATGTCTGGTTCCTCTGCCGTAAGGGCACGTTCCTGGCCGGACACCATGTCTCGCAAGAAGACGTCACTCGGATTGGTCGGGGTTCCGCCTGAGCTGAACACCATGACCTTCCCGTCAGGCGTCAATGCCACCCAACCGTAGTTGACGCGCGTTCGGCAGTCAATTTCTCGAGCGCGCCGGTGACGCGGCCCTGGTTCGTATCGGCTGGCAGGCTCCAGATTGCACCCGTCGAGGCTCCACTCTGGAACGCCATCTTTCCTGCCGCCAAAGAGGCGTTAGCGTTGTTGGAACCGCCGAAGGTCAGTGGTTCCGGGTCCCCCAGGAGCTTGCGACCTGTCGCGGCACTCGACACATGAACACGGTAAACTTGGGTGTTACCATCTTTGACCAGCCAGGATATGATGTCGCCCCCAGGAAGCCATGCGCTAACGTTGCCATTGACTTTGTGCTCGTTGGCCCATTGACTCCATGCCACTCCTTGCGGAGTCCCGCCTGAAGCCGGTGCTAGCCAAAACCCGGGGGTTTGGGGTTGGCCAGCATTGAGGCCCGCAAAACCGACTTGCTGGCTGTCAGGCGACCAGAACGGCCGCTGCGATGTGTCCGCCGAAAAGCCTTGCGCGACCGGGCGGAGTGCGCGTCCCGACACCTGCACTACAAAAAGTTGCTTCGAGAGCTGCCCGATGTAAGCGATACTCTTCCCGTCCGGGGAAACAGACGGCCATGCCCCATCTGCCGCAATCAGGCGCGGCTCGCCTCCCAATGTCGATATTTCGTAAATGCCTTGAGGCGGACCACTGGACGCGAAATAGATCTTCGATCCGTCGCCGGAGAATACCGGAACCTGGTGGTTTCCGGGTCCTTTCGTGAGCCGGATCGGCGCACCACCCGAAGTCTGCTGCACCCAAATGTCGGTCCTGCCGGGCTCCGCTCGGTTCGAATGGTAAGCAACGAGTTTAGCGTCTGGGGAGAGACTCGGATAGCCAGAGAAGCCGTCATCATGCGTGAGCTGCCTTAAGTTGCGAGGACCTGTCGACGGCGCGGATCGCGAGTTCCACAGCCACCACAGGCCCGGAAGAGCCAACACCGCGACCACCACGCCCGCAGCTACCAGCGGCCAGCGGCGCTTGCGCGCGATCGCCGCGCCCGTCGCCGTCAACCGCCCCGAATCCGATTCATCCTTCAACTCCTCCAACGCGACCTTCAGATCCGCCATGGTCTGGAAGCGACGCGCCGGGTCTTTACGCAAGCACCGCTGCACGATGCGGTCGAGCTCACGCGGCGTCGTCTCCGCCAGCGGCTCCGGCTCACGATTCAAAATGGCGGCGATGGTCGACACCTTGTTCTCGCCCCGGAACGCCCGGCGACCGGTGAGCATCTCATACAGCACCGCTCCAAAGCTGAAAATATCCGAGCGGGGATCGACCTTGAGCCCCTGCGCCTGCTCCGGCGACAGGTATGCGATGGTGCCGAGGATCGTCCCTTCCTCGGTCTCCGCGCCGATGGTCTCGGTGGGCGCGTCCTCGCCGATTCCCGATTTCTCGGTCAGCTTGGCGAGCCCGAAATCCAGAACCTTGACGAGTCCCGAATCGGCCACCATGATGTTGCCCGGTTTCAGATCGCGATGGATAATCCCCGCGGCATGCGCGGCGGCGAGCGCGTCCGCGATCTGCACGCCGATCTTCAACACTTCCGCCGGCCGCATCCCCTGGCGCGAAATCAGCGCGTCGAGCGCGCGCCCGGAGACATACTCCATGGCGATGTAGTCGACGCCGTCATCCACGCCCTGGCCTAAACCAATTTCGTAAATCGTGATGATGTTGGGGTGATTCAGCGCGGACGCTGCTTTGGCTTCCTGCACGAAGCGGCGCTTACGCTCGGGGTCGGCGGTCTTGCCGGGCGGCAGGACTTTCAGCGCGGCCATTCGATCCAGGCGCGTGTCGCGGGCCTTGTACACGATGCCCATGCCCCCTTCGCCGAGCTTGTCGACGATCTGATAGTGAGCGATGGTGCGCGGCGGCATGGGAGCAAGTTTACCTCAAACAAACGTCAAGGCATTCACGCCGCGTTCGACTGCCCGGGTGGGGCGGGTCTCCTGACCAGGTCTCCTGACCCGCGCGCGACCTCCCGGTCGCGCAACCACACCGGGAGGCCGGTCAGGAGACCGGCCGCGGACCTGGAGGTCCGCCCTACATCGCCGGTCAATTTGCGGAGGGCTTCTCCACGTGATCGATCACCAGGACGTCGACGGGAATCTTCACAGCTTCCAGCTTCAACCCTAGCTGCTGCTGGATTGCGGTGAACAGATCCGGCTGCGTTTCGACATCGTCGCGCGGGGGTGGAAGTTGACCCTTAAGGCCGGGAAATTGACTGTCATCGGCGGTCCACTTCAGCTCGAAATCGAACCTTCCCTTGAGCCCGGTCTGATCCACCACCGGCCGATCCAAGACCAGGCTCTGCATCGTGCCGGTGAAGTCCGACATGTTCGCATTCATGGCATTCATCACCCCGAGTCCCCTGAAGCTCAGGCCGGGGACGTCCAGATTGCTCGTGCTGGCAGTGAGTTTTGATCCAGTCTTTCCCACGGTGAGCGCGAACACGGAGAGCTCTTTCTTATCGTGATGGAACGCGAGCTTGAAGCGCTCGGCCAGGAGCTTCTGGACCATGATTTCGATCTGCCTGGTGCTGGGCATGCCCGGGGGATCGGGGGTCGCCTGAATATCGTACTTCTCGTCTTCGAGCCAGGCCGGCGCGCCGGTGATCTGCCGGACATGCACTTTGTATGCGAACGAAATGAGATCGCTCACGGAATAGTTGATCGTCATGAACGTGCGCGGGTCTCTCAACCCCAGGCCCTTGCCGGGCGATCCAGGCTTGCCCGGTTTGATGGTGGCCACCTCAAACGATGGATTCGCATCCGAGGGCATGTTCGCCGACGGGGGTGGAGGTTTCGGAATCTCCCACGCGGCCGCATCGGTGACGTGCTTCAGGTTCAGCGGCAGCGGGGCGCCCTGGTTAAAGGTCCCGGTGAGGTTGACGCCGTCCGAATCGAGCTTTCCCTCATAGCCGCCGCCGATACCGGGGATGTTCATTTTAACCGTGGGACCTTGCAGAGTAACGGTGCCGGGAATGCTCTGCGATCCCTGGTCGATGCTGTAAAAGAGAGCCTTCAGACCGCCTCCGTCCCCCTTCGAGATCTTGATCACGAGCCTGAGCTCTCCATTTTTCGCCTGCGGCACCTGTAAGGTGCCCTGCCAAGTGCCGGTGATATCGGGAGCGGACTGGGCGAGCACGCGGACCGACGGCAGCGTGAGCAACGCGCTTGCCGACAACGCGGCGAGAGCGATCGCGATCAGCATCAACTTCTTTAACTTCGTCATGGAGATCTCCAGGAAAAGCGGATCGGGCTATTTGTAGGACGGAATGCGGCTCCTGAATCACCCGATTTTCCGCGGTTCCCCGGTTTTCCCGTCCCGATTCCCCCTAAAAAATGTCGAGATCTCGCGCAAACGTGACCTCGCCGGAAAACGCTTTTCTGATCGCCTCCAGAGCGGCTGGCTGCCGATAATTCACGTCATGATAGATGACCAGGTGCTTAGGGCGGGCACGCCGTGCTATCTCGCCTAACTCTACCGCGCTGGTGTGACCCTGGGCGTCGCCCTTGGGACCCTCCGGACCAAAGTCTACGCCAAACATCTCATGAAAGAGAAGGTCACATCCGTTGCACGCTTCGATAACCGCATCCACAGGGCTGGTGTCTCCGGAGATCACGATGACGCGGTCGGAGGTTTGAACCCGGAAACCGTAGGCAATGGGCGTTTTGTGCGCTACTTCGAACGCGGTCACGGTCATGTTCGCGTCCTTGTAAATTACGCCGGGCGCAATTTCGGTCGCGTGGATAGCGGTGGGCCGTATATTCAACTCTTCCATCCGGATTCCCTTGCCCCAACTGTCCGGGCCCGGCTTGACCATAAAGGCTGCCTCAAGATGATCCATAATGTTGCGGATCCCCAGGCGCCCTTTGGCCGGACCGGGACCGTAGATCGTGAAATCTCCGCCTCCTCCTCGGAGGTTGCTGGTCCGATCTATCTGGTGGTAGAAGGAGAGAACTGCCAGGCCAAGTATATGGTCCATGTCCAGATGCGTGATGAACACAGGGCCGAATCTTTGGACTTGGAGTGCAGCTAATTTCGGAGCAGCCTCCATCATCCGGCGTTCCACGCCCGCACCTGCGTCGAACAGATACACAGTGCCACCTGCGACGATCCCGATGCTCGTGCCTGAGCGCTCCGCGGTGATGTTTGGTGAGCCGACCCCGAAGACGATTGCGGCGGTCGGAGGAGCCCCCTTCCGAGGTTCATTCGAGGGTGGAGGGTTGGAAATGTCCCACGCCGTTGCATCGGCGACATGCTTCAGATTCAAGGGCAGCGGGGCTCCCTGGGTAAAGGTCCCGGTGAGGTTGACGGCGTCCGAGTCCAGCTTTCCCTCATAGGTGCCCCCAATGTTGGGGATCGTCATCTTTACGGTTGGACCTTGTAGGGTGACAGTGGCGGGGATGCTCTCCGCTCCCTGGTCGATGCTGTACAGCAGAGCCTTCAGACCGCCCCCATCCGCCTTCGAGATCTTGATCACAATCCGCAGTCCATTACCTTGAGGGGGTTGTAAGGTGCCCTGCCAGGTGCCGGTGATATCCGCAGCGGACTGTTGGGCGAACACATGGACCGAGGGTGCGAGCAACGCGCTTGCCGACAACGCGGCGAGAGCGATCGCGCTGAGGATCACCTTCTTTACTTTCGACGTTTTCTGCATGGGAGGATCTCCTGAAAAGGCGGATCGGGGCTGTTTATAAGACGGGAGTGCGGCTCTCGAATTACCCTGCTCGCTATTTTACTTCGTTTCAGACCGCGAGAACATGCCATAAGGGCGCTCGCGGACGGTCGCAGCATTTCGTTACTATGCAACGCGCTCCACTATGCAACGCGCTCCACTATGCGTGATAAACCGGCCTTGCTCAAGAGGCGCGACAGAATGGAGCGCGTGCGGTCCGCGCGGCTACGAATTCGGAAGCTTGAACGCGACCAGTTCGCCGGAATAGTTGCCGCCGCTGATGGCCACCACGATGTATTGCTTGCCGTCCACCGAGTACGTCATCGGCGATCCGCTCTGCGGAGCCGGCATGTACACCGCGCCCACTTCCTTGCCGGTGTTCTTGTCATAGGCGCGAAGCATCGCGCCCCGCTGGCCGTTGGGTGTCGTGAAAAATCCAGCTTCGCCCGCGATCACCAGCGATTTTGTCACCAGCGTTCCGATAATACCGGGACGCCCGGTGCGCGGAATGGTGACACCTTTCAGCGCAGGATTGTTCTTGATGTTATCGGGCGTCTCGCCGTGGGCTACCTGCCACAGAATCTCGCCCCGATCCAGATTGATCGCCGTAATGCGGCCGTAGGGAGGCTTCAGCAGCGGCAAACCCTGAACGCTGATGCCGGGACCGCCGCCTTCGCCCGATCCTCCACCGCCGCCACGCCCGGCAGCCGCGGCATCGCCGCCCGCACCACGCCCGCCGCCACCACGGCCTCCGCGGCCTCCACCTGCTGCCGCGCCGGCGTCAGGTGGCTCCGTGGAACCCGCGCCGGGAGTCCGGCGAACGCCCGCGGCCGCGCTGCCCTGGACGTAGTTCATGTCGGATCTGCCATTGGTCGGCGGCACCATTCCGAGCACCGCGGGATTGGTCTGCGAAAACACATAGACATTGTGAAGCTCGGGATCGAAGGCACCACCCGGCCAGTTCGCGCCGCCCAGCGCGCCGGGCAGAGCCAGCGTCGCGATGGTCCCGTCGAGCGTGCTCACCGACGGCGGCGTGAACAATGGACCGATTCTATACTTCTCCACCAGCTTCAGCGCCGCCTCGTGCAGCTCCGGCGTGAAGTCGATCAAATCGTTAGGACCGATCCCCTGACGGTCGTAAGGCGCGGGCTTGACCGGAAACGGCTGCGTCGGCGAATACCACTCGCCCGGCACGTCGCCCTTGGCCACCGGCCGTTCTTCCATCGGCCACACCGGCTGCCCGTTGGTGCGGTCGAAAACGTAAAGCTGCGCCTGCTTGGTGGGCTGCGCGACCGCCTTGATGGTGCGGCCATTCACGGTGATGTCAGCGAGAATCGGCGCGCACGGAATATCCATGTCCCACAGGCCGTGATGGACCAGTTGATAGTGCCATTTACGAATGCCGGTCTTGAGATCCACCGCGACCAGGCTTTCGCCGAACAATCCGTTGCCGGGGCGATGGCCGCCGTAGTAATCGCCAGTGGGCAGCTCCACCGGAAGATACGCAAGGCCGAGCTGTGGATCCGCTGAAATCTGCGCCCACACGCCGGTATTGCCGTTGATGGCCCAGGAATCGTTCAGCCAGGTTTCGATACCGAATTCGCCGGGCTTGGGAATGGTGTGGAAGATCCACAGGCGCTTGCCGGTGCGCGCGTCGAATCCGCGCACGTAGCCCTTCACGTTTTTCATGGTGCGGGGGACGCCGCCGGAGCGATGCGCCGCACCGACGATCACCACGTCGCCGGCCACCAGGGGAGTGGAATGCAGACCCACTTCGCCGGTGATCAGATCGATTTCCTGATCGTCGTCCATCTTCAAATCCACCACGCCGTCGACGCCGAAGGTGGGAACCGGCGCGCCGGTTTTCGCGTTGAGCGCGACCAGGCGATAGCCCGGTGTCACATACAGAATCCGTTCTTCTTTGCCGTCGGTCCAATAGGCCAGACCGTGGCCGGAAAGCTGGCGCGGAGCGTTCTGACCGCGCGGACCTTCGTTCTCGGAATGGATCCACAGCAGCTCGCCCGTGGCCGCGTCGAGCGCGAACGCCGCGCGCCGCGTTCCGCCGGTGCAATAAATCACGCCATGCACCATCAGCGGCGTGCTTTCGTATTGGAACTCCGGGCGAACGCCCAGGTGATCCGTCTTGAACCGCCAGGCGACTTCGAGCTTGTCGAAATTACCGGCGTTGATCTGATCGAGTGGAGCGTAGCGGGTGCTGCCGAGATCGCCGCCGTAATTGCGCCACTCGCCGTTGGTGGTTCCCGATTGGGCCACCACGGGGAGGATTACCAGCGCAGCCGTGCAGGCCGCCGAAAACACATGCAGAATCCATCGAGACCGCGTTCGCATTGGGTCCTCCCTCTTCTTTTTTTGAAGCTTCGGTCAGAGCTTGAAAGGGGATTATAGCGCAGGCGATTGTGGCGTGGCGCTTCAAGCCCCGCCCGTCAGGGCGGGGATAAAAATCCGCCCGGGTCCGGCAAACGTGAATCCCCACCCTCACGGGTGGGGCTTGAGGCGTGGACGGAATGAAACGCGCTCACCGGCGCGCTGAACTCGTCGCCTTACTGGATGGTGATCGCAAACGCCGCCGACTCACGAGTCCCCGCCTGGAGCGAAACCATCTGCGTTCCGCCCGGGAGATTCGCCGGCAGGGTCACTTGAAGCTGGCAGGCATTCCCCGACCCGCCCAGCGGCGTCAGCGAAACCGGTGTGACATTGATGCCCCCGGCATTCACCACGATCGCCGACAGAGCCGGGAAATTCCCCGTGGTCGCGTCCGCGAGTCCCTGAACGGTCAGCGTAATGGTATCGCCCGCATGAGCTGTATTGGCCGAAAGCAACGCAGCATCGGTAGCGCTCGTAATCACCGGCGGCGGCGGATCCACCTGCATCAGAACCTGCGGCGACGCGGCGCCGTTGGCGGAAATCAGTTGCACCGGCGTCGGACCGGTCAGGATTCCCGATGGTACCTGCGCGATGAGCTGTCCGTTACCGCCCAACGAGAAAGCAGCCGGCTGATTCGAGATCATGAGCGTCCAGCCCGTCAGGCTCCCACTGGTGGCGTTGAACGGCAAACCGAAGGTGTTGATCACCGCCGTTCCGCCCACCGGCACGCCGGAGAGATTGGTCGACTGATTCAGGATGGGAGTGCGCAGACTGATCTGCCCCGGATTGGCTGGAGCGATCTGGAACGCCGTGCTCAACGTCGCCAGTTGCAGTCCGCTCGACACGCTGACAGTGGTCGGCGCGACGGATGCGGACTGGTTCACGGAAACATTCATCCGTATCCAACCCGGGCTCACCACCCATACCTGAGTCACGGTGATGTCGCTCGATCCGAACCCCACGGTCGTCTGGCCCTGCACAAAGTTGGTGTTGGTCCCGAAGATCTCGACTGTCGAATCCGTGCCGGCCGCGACTGGTGCCGTGCCCACATTGATCGACGGCGACCCAGGCCCACCATAAATGAAGGTCGGCGGCGCGGCCGAACCTAAGAGCTGCCAGGAAGTCTGGCTATCCGGCGCGAGCGCTTCCACGTTGGCCTGATAGCCGTTGGCCGCGGGCGGCGCGGCCACAGTCAGCGAACCATCCGGGTTCACTTGAAGCACATTGGCCTGCGCCCCATCGAACAATATCCTCGCGTTGGCGCCGTCACTCCGGGTCACTGAGCTTAGATTCGATCCCGCGATGTTGACGGTGGCGTCGCCGTTCCCGTCCGTCGATCCATTCACGGCTTTAATCGACGGCGGCGGAGCCGGCACCACGCTGAACGCATTCGGAAGCACATACAGGGCGCCGTTCAGAGTCATCGCCAGCGCGACCGGCGTGTAACTGGAAACTGAGCTGGTGTCGATGATCAGGTAGTCATACGCGTAGCCGTTGGCAACCTCAAAAAACTTGAGGCTTCCCGGTCTTACTTGCGCCGGTCCTCCCATAACGCTGACACTCAGCCCCGGCGCAAGTGTTGTGACGTTCTTGCTATTTGTTACGGCAATTCCGTTCCCTAGGAAGACCAGAAATGTTGACGAGCCCGATTGGAGCGGCGCCTGGCCCACATAGGTGGAACCTGCTGCGCCATTAGGGCCCAGCGAGCCGTAGGTGGTGATCCCGTAAATCGGCGGCGTTCCCGCCTTCACATTGAAATTGATTCCCGCGGTTGCTTGTCCGGCTGCCACGGAGATTTGCGTGGTTTGAGTCCAATCCGTCGTCCCGCCATAGAACTGCGCTCCGAATCCGGTGTTTGCCGGAAATGGATTGCCATACGGGTCCTGCGCCGGAACCATGTTGTCCGGATATGCCTCGCCTAGCGCGGCCGGCGGAAGCGGATGCACGTAGACGAAATATTGTCCCGGCGGAATCCCGTTGATTTGATAGGTGCCGTCCGGATTGGTGATCGCGCTTACCGCCGTGCCGGAAGTCGAAAGCGCCACCACGCTCGCCATGTTTACCGCGGCGCCGCTCAGCAAAATTGTCCCGGTGATGCTGCCCGTATTCGCCGGATAGCCATTGGCAGGATAGAGGAGAGATATCCCGGCCACGTCGTCGGCCGCGAGCGGCAAAGATTTGGTGATCGCCGCGGTGGTCTGCGTCGACATCACACTCGACGTCAGGGTATGCTGCAATCCGAGCGAGTGCCCGAACTCGTGAACGATGGTCAGGAAGAAGCTGTCGGAGTTGCTGGCCTGCTGATTGATGGTCAGATCGTTCCAGAAGTGCACCCGCATGTTGAGCACGGGAACGAACGTCGCTCCGCCGGCCAGGATTCCGGCCACATTCTGCGTGGTAGTGATCTGCGTGTACGCCAGCAGCCCCGGTGCGATATCGCCGTCGAAAACGACATCCACTTCGGGTGTCGCATCCGGCTGCGTCATGGGCGACATCCCCGCAAAATTCAGCCGCGCGGCGGAAGTGGGGACTCCGTTCCAGACGTTCGCCGCCGCCTGGATCTGGCTGATCAGCGCGTTGAACGTATCGCCCGGCATCATCGCCACCGGACCCTGGCTCGAAATCAGATAGGGGATCGTTTGGTTGGGAAGGCTGCTCAGATCGAAGCGGGCCGGAATCGGCGTGAACGGCCCCGAGTCGCCCGCGAAAAAGATCCAGTAGTAGTAGGCTGACGCGATGGGAGAGAGCACGGCGATCGCCACTGCCAACCTCGCCAATCGCCATACCGGGCGCATCCTAATTCGCGCCTCCATTTGCAGATCCGCTCGCATTTACAGATCCCAGGACGCTCTGGATCTCGCTCCGCAGTGCGGTAAGTGTCATCGATACCGGCTGGTCGGTTACCACCTGGCCGGATTGATTCAGCATCATGCTGATCGACGCCGGCCGCACGATCACCGCGGCGCCCGTCGAATTCTGCGTCACCGCGAACAGCCCTTGCGATAACCCGATCACCTGCGTGAGTCCCGACTTGCTGGTCCACAGAAAAATCACGTATTCCTGGCCGCTCGCGAGCACCGGCGCGCCCGCGACCATTTGCCGGACGCCTCCCGCCGCACCGCCCGGCACTGCCACCGCCAGCGATTGCGTCAGGTTGGATGCGGACGCCGATTTCATGTTCTCAATCACTTGCAACTGGTAGGAGGTATAGATGTCTTTTCCGCGGAACGCCGCGGACGACCCGGTGACCTTAACCCGCACGATCGCGGTGGATTGCTGGATCATGTCGTCGATCGACAGCTTCCGCAGCGTGGTCGCCCAGGCGGAAACCAGCGATCCGATCAGCAGGATTACCGTCAACACAGGTCGCATAGCAATAGACGGTAACCTGTATGCACGCCTCTTGCCTAACTAAGTTATTGAAATAACGGGTGCTTAGCCGACTCCTCGGCCCTGATTTGTGGATCTTGGACACGCGCTTGAGACAGAACGGGACACTTTTTTGGGACCCGGCCAACACCAATCAGCCTCATGGGAGTTGCTTCGGGGTTCCACGGGACCTCCGCGATGGTTCCGCGGTAGTTCCGCGGTGGTTCCGCGGTGGTTCCGCGGTGGTTCCGCGGTGGTTCCGCGGTTCGTTCGTGGTGCGCGCCGCGCCTCCTGTGCTTTCGAAAAACGGATGGTCGTGTTCAAGCCCCGCCAGTCAGGGCGGGGATCTCCGTTAAGACGTAAGCTGGGAATCCCCGCCCTGACGGCGGGGCTTGAGCGCGACGGGACCCGCTGCAGGATCGCCCCGCAAGATGGTCCGGATATTTCCGAAACTGATTTACCCGGCGCACCATCCATGGATCTAGATCGTATAATACTTATTGAGAGTGACGCCCGAGTTGACGGAAGAGGCAAGCAAAAATATGAAGCTGTACGAAAAAATTCGCCAGCAGAAGCTGGTGTCCACCGCGCTGCTTTTGGTGACGCTATCGATTGGGATCGTGATCGGGACGCTGGTGAACACCGGCGTGAACGCGGCCAGGAATCAGCAGAACGCGCCGGATGCGACGCCGCTGGTGATTCCGCATGCGCTGGAACTGGGGAATGACTTCACCAAGCTCGCGCGCAAGCTGGATCCGAGCGTGGTGAACATCACCGCGGATTACACTCCCAAACCCGGCTCGGTTCGCAGCCGGCGCGGCCAGCCTCAGGAGGACGATTCCGACGGCGCCGATGACAACTCCGACCTGTTCCATCGCTTCTTCGGGCGAGGGAACGGCACCGACATGCCGCAGCAGGTTTTCAAACGCGAGCAATCCGGCACCGGCTTCATCGTCGATAAGAACGGCTACATCATCACCAACCATCACGTGGTATCGGACGGCAACGGCGGTCCGGTGGACCACATTAAGGTAAAGAGCCACGGCGATAGCACCGAATATCGCGCGCGTGTCATCGGCGTCGACATCGAAACCGATATCGCGGTGATCAAGATCGATTCCAAGCGTCCGCTGGACGCCGTTACCATCGGCAATTCGGAAGGCGTGCAAGTGGGCGACTGGGCGGTGGCCATCGGATCGCCGTTCGGTCTGGAAGCGACGGTGACGGCGGGGATCATCAGCGCCACCGGCCGCGAGGTTCCCGGCGCGCAGCAGTTTCAGAGATTCATTCAGACCGACGCGGCCATCAATCCCGGCAACAGCGGCGGCCCGCTATTGAACATCCGCGGGGAAGTGATTGGCGTAAACACCATGATCGCGACGCAGAACGGCGGATCGCAGGGCGTGGGTTTCGCGCTGCCGATGAACATGGTGGCGAAAATCTACAACGACATCATTCGGGACGGGCGAGTGACGCGCGGCTCTATCGGTGTGTCGTTCGGGAATCACGAAAATCCGGAAACTTTGCTGCGGGCCATGGGCTTCGACCACGGTGTGATCGTCGACACCGTGAAAAAGGGCGGCCCGGCGGATAAGGCCGGAATCAAAGAGCAGGATATCATCACGGGATTGAACGGCCAGCCGGTGGGCCAGGGAGGCGAGGGGAAGGACCTGATCGCGCGCGTGGCGGAAACTCCGGTGGGCACGCCGATCACCCTGAATCTGGATCGCGACGGCAAGAAGCTGGACATTAAACTGGTGGTGCAGGATCGCGTGGTGGTGTACGCCGACCTCCCCAATATCGCGGGCCAGACCGCTGTTCCGGCGGATATGCCCAAGGCGCTCGCGCCTGCCGCGGCGGTGGCCGGGCCGGTCACGTTCGGCTTCTACCCACGCGTGGTGAGCGAGGAAGAACGCGAGTTGACGCCGGATAAGCGCGGATTGATGGTGACGAGGGTGGAACCCGGATCGTTCGCGCAGGAGATCGGGATGACGGAGCACGACATCATCATCGCGGTCAACCGCCAGCCAGTGAGTTCACTGGAGGACGTGAAGCGCATCCAGGCGACGCTGAAGCCGGGCGATCCGGTAACCTTTCGCGTGGTACGGACGCCTCAGGGACCCGGCGGACGCGGCCGGGGTGGACTTGCGCAGAGTGCTATCACCATCTACCTGACGGGCACGCTGCCCGAGAGATAGTCGGTCGGGCAGGGCCAAGCCCTGCCGCAGTCAGGACCTTCATACTTGACGAGGCAGGGCATGGCCCTGCCCCACTGGCGCGTGCTAGACTGATCGCTTGCACGTTTCAAATCTAGCGATTACGCTGGCGCTTCTCGCTGCCGGGAATCTGGCTGCGCAGGACGCCCCGTCAAAAACGACGGCGAAACCGCCTGCGTCGAAACAACCTGTTTCGAAAACGCCAGCGCACCGCAAGGCCACGAACCGGCCCGCTGCGTCGAAGCCGGCCAGCGGTACGGCGCCCAAGACAGCAGTGGAAAGCCGATCGGCTGGGTCGCATGCATCGGCGTCAAACTCATTGGCATCCGGCGCATCGCGGTCACACAAGGGATCCGCCACCAGGACCTCGGCCGCCACTTCCACGTCGCGTTCCAGGTCTGGGACAACGTCCAGTTCCAGGCTGAGTGCTGCATCGACTGCCGCGCGACGGCCCGGCTCTACAACGAAAAGCTCAAGAGTCTCGAAAAGCTCGAAAACCTCAAAGAAGCCTGCGGTGGTCGCCCGGCGATCCAACCAGCAACAGCCTACTCAGGACCGGTACAGAGAAATCCAGCAGGCGCTAGGCGAGAAGGGCTATTTCGCGGGAGAGCCGGACGGAAACTGGGGGACGGAATCGTTGGATGCGCTCAAGCGCTTCCAACGCGACCAGAACCTGACCGAGGACGGAAAAATTGGGGCGCTGTCGCTGATCGCGCTGGGGCTGGGCCCGAGGCGCACCGGGTCCGCCGAGTCGCGCGTGGAGACTGCGGCGCCGGACAAGTCCGCGCCCGAGAAACAGCACGACGATCCAATCGACAGGCAACGCGATATACAACCCCAAAACCCCTCGCACTGACGCTTTTCCCATGACCATCGGAGTTCCCAAGGAAGTCAAAGATCAAGAGGCGCGCGTCGGCCTGCTGCCGAGCGGCGCCAAGCACCTTACCGAAGCCGGCCACACAGTGCTGGTGCAGGCGGGCGCGGGAGTGGCGAGTTCGCTCACGGACGAAGAGTATGCGCAAGCGGGCGCGCGCATCGTCCCGACCGCGGCCGAAGTGTGGTCGCAAAGCGATCTGGTGATCAAGGTCAAGGAGCCGCAGCCTGCCGAATACGGGTATCTGCGTCCCGGACTGACGCTGTTCACCTATCTGCACCTGGCGCCGCTACCGGAGCTGACCGGTCAATTGCTGGCGGCCCGCGTCAACGCCGTCGCCTACGAGACCATTCGCGAGGCGGATCATTCTCTGCCGCTGCTGACGCCCATGAGCGAGGTCGCCGGGCGGATGGCGGTTCAGGTGGGCGCGCAATATCTGGAAGCGCCGATGGGCGGGCGCGGGATTCTGCTGGGCGGAGTGCCCGGCGTCGCGCCGGCGAACGTCGTGATTCTGGGCGGCGGCGTGGTGGGGCACAATGCGGCGAAGATGGCCGTCGGCCTGGGCGCGCACGTCACCATCATCGACCGGAACCTGGAGCGATTGCGGACTCTCGACGACATTTACTCGAGTGCCATCGTCACTTTAGCGTCGAACGACTACACCATTCGGGAGTCGCTGCGGCACGCGGACCTGGTGGTGGGCGCAGTGCTGATTCCCGGCGCGTCGGCGCCGAAACTAGTGCGCCGCGACATGATTCCGCTGATGAAGAAGGGATCGGTGATCGTCGATGTGGCGATCGATCAGGGCGGCTGCGTCGAGACCGCGCACGCGACCACTCACACTGACCCGATCTATTTCGTCGACGGCGTGCTTCACTACTGCGTGTCGAACATGCCGGCCGCGGTGCCGCATACGTCCACGTTCGCGCTGAATAACGCGACTTTTCCGTATCTCTTGGAGCTGGCGAATCGGGGGTTGGAAGGCGCGGTCAAGCACAGCAACGCGATCCGCGAAGGCGTGAATACGTACCAGGGTCACGTGGTCTATCAGGCGGTCGCCGAGAGTCAGGGGAAGCAGTGGAAAGAGCTGAGCGCCTTAATGTAGGCTGGCTGCTGCTGGGGATGGCGTTTCTGGCCGGCCAGGCAATGGGGGCCGAAGGAGCGCTCTCCGTTCCCGCAACCGGCGTTCTCCTGGGGATCTGGGCAAATCCGGCGCTGGCGCCGAACCAGGAAAAAGCCATCGAGGTTCGGGAAGGTCCCGCTCCCGACGGCATCAACCGCCCATTCGCTCTTCATCTGCACTATTACGGATGGAGTGACCTCTCGCAGGAACTCTCGAGCGGCGGCGTGTTTCAACCGGACGCGCAACTGGCGGGAGATATCAGCCATGGACGCGTCCCGGTGATCTCCTGGACGTGCGATGGCAGCGTCGCAAACTCCGATCACGTCATTGCAGGCGGCAATGCCAACGAGGACGCGGTGATTACGGCGACGGCCAAGGCGCTGGCGCAGTACCCTGGCCCGGTCTTGCTTCGCTGGTTCTGGGAGTTCAATGTGCTGGCCAACAACCAGAGCTGCCGCGGCGACACCGGGGGAACGCCGACTCAACAGGTTTACACCGATTTCATCGGCGCATGGCAGCACGTCAGGAACCTGTTTCAGAGCGCCGGCGCGACCAATGTTGTGTTTCTGTGGAACCCGGGCCACTATAACGCCGATGGCGACGCCGACGACCCGCACGGTTTTTATCCGGGCAACAGTTACGTGGACTGGATCGGTGTCGACACCTACCAGCGCACCACTACGGCGACCTTCGACGACGATTTCGGCCTGTTCTATAGCGACTTCAGCCAGAGCCAATACGGGGGAAAGCCGCTGATGGTCGGCGAAAACGGATCGCAGGGCTTCGCGCTGAACAACATGGAGCTTCAGTCGACCTATCTTCAGGGGCTGCTCGCGGATATTCAAGCGAATCGCTATCCGCTGCTCAAGGCTTACGACTATTTCGATTCGGCGGGGAACGGCGGCTGGGTTCTGGACGACAACAACGGGCAAGGGAACGGCGGCCTGGCGGCCTTCGCCATGCTAGCCGCCAGTCCATCATTCACGCCTCCGGCAATCACTCTCGTGGCGAATGCCGAGGGGGAGAGTCCCACCATCGCGCCAAACACGTGGGTCGAGATCAAAGGACTGAACCTCGCTCCCGTGGGTTACTCGAGTCCCGCGTGCGCTCCCGGATATTGCTGGCAGGCGTCGGACTTCGCGGGCAATCAAATGCCCACCCAACTGGATCACGTGAGCGCGACCGTGAACGGCAAGGCCGCGTTCATTTACTACATCAGCCCCACGCAAGTGAATATTCTCACGCCACCGGAGGCGATGTCGGGGCCGGTGCAGGTCCAGGTGACCAACAACGGAGTGCCCGCCACGGCCGTGACGTCGCAGGCGCAATCGCTATCGCCATCCTTCTTCGTGTTCAACGGCGGACCGTATCTCGCCGCGACCCACGTGGGTGGCAGCTATATCGGGCCAACGACTCTTTTCCCGGGCCTCACGACACCCGCGAAACCTGGCGAAGTCGTGGTGCTTTACGCGAATGGATTCGGACAGACGTCGACGCCGGTGGTCAGCGGATCGGAGATGCAGTCGGGAAGTTTGCCGGCACTGCCGGTGATCAAGATCGGCGGTGTGGCGGCGATGGTTCAGTTCGCGGGCCTGGTGGCTCCGGGGGAATTCCAGTTCAACGTGGTGGTGCCGGCGACGACGCCGAATGGGGATCAGTCCGTCACGGCGACGTACGGCGGATTCGGGACGCAGCCGGGGGCGCTGATCACCATCCAGCAGTGAACGTGCGCGGCAGTCGTTTGGTCAAGAGCAAAATGACCTTAGCGCTCGCGACCGAACGGGCGGTGACTTCGCCGCACTGGACCAAATCGCCGCACTGAGCTCGCAACGCAGTATCCTAACGAAATAGTGACGGCGCGCAATCTGCTTCTCAAGTTCCACCTGATTCTCGGCGCGACTGCTGCGATCTTCCTGGTGATCCTCGGCCTCACCGGAGCGATCATTGCGTTTGAGAACGATATCGATCACTGGCTGAATCCCGGCTTGTTCTACGTGCGCACGGGCTCACAGCTCTTGCCGGAATCTGAACTGATCCAGACCGTGGAACAGCGGTTCGCTCCGGCGCGCGTCGTCTCGGTGCACATCTATCGCGAGCCGAACCTGGTGCATATGATGCAGACCAGCGATCGCGCAACGGTGTTTATCAATCAATACACCGGCGAGATTCTGGGCCGGCGAACCGGGCCCTCCGCGGCGCAAAGAATTATCGGGTACATCCACCAGATCCACACGCATCTGGTTCCTGATCCACGCCAGGCCAGGCGAGCCGCGGATATCGGCGAGAGGGTCGTGGAAGCGGGTGGATTGGTCCTGTGTCTGCTGGTGCCGACCGGTCTGATGCTATGGTGGCGCGTGAAGCGGGCCGGCGTGAAATGGAGCGCCCAGTGGTTCCGAATCTGTTTCGATTCGCACGTCGTCCTGGGGGTTTATGCCGCGCTCTTTTTGCTGATCGCGGCGGTTACCGGCGTGCTGGTCGCGCAGGAAAATTGGGTCTACTCGGCTCTGCATTCGTCTTCCCTGTCGCCATTTCCGAAACTGCAATCCACGCCGGCAGCCGGTGCGGCTCCCATCACCGTCGATCGGGCCGGGCAGATCGCCCGCGAAGCGCTGCCTGGGATAAGCATCACCGATTTCATGCTTCCGAATGGTCCGAAGGGCTTCTTCGCGGTGATTCTCCGCGTGCCCGAGGAGACTTCGGAGGCGGCGCACAGCTATGTCTTCATCGACCAATTCACGGGGCGTGTGCTCTATATCAGCAGTTTCCTCAAGAATTCGCCGGGGTATCGCGCGGCGCGGTTCAACCGATCCATTCACACGGGCGACGTGTTCGGAACCGCGGGGCACGTGATCATGTCGCTATCGAGCCTGGCGCTGGTGGTGATGGCAATCACCGGAGTGGTGATCTGGCTGAAGAAGCTCGCGGTGTGAGCGAGCGTTAGCCGTCGGGGAAATTCAGCGAGGCGGCGCGCTCGGCTACAATGAAGTCATGGCCGAGGCGCTCTCCAAGTCCAACCACACGAGGACGCAGGGCCGCAGCGCCGTCGACATCATCGACGAAGAGGTCGCGACCGGGAAGCGGGTTCTGACTCCTCTCGGCAAAAGGGTGCTCGAAGCTCGCCGGGCGATTGAAGCAAGCGACATTCCCCTGCTCACGGATGAGGAGCTAGAACAGGAAAAAATCGAGCGCCGCCTCGGTGTCGAGATACCATTTCGACGGTAGTCGATGCTGAGATCGTTCCCTGATAGCGTCTTGATCGATGGCGCGCGGGCGACCCGAAGTGATCGCACTTTCACCGCACTCGACTATTTCGACGACCTGGAGCGTTCCTACTTGACCAGCCCATTCATTCGAATGGAGACGGTTCCCAGGGCGACCTACACACGGCGAAGCCTTGAAGTAGCGTTCTACGACAACTTCTTTGGCGATCCTCGCGTTGAATGGTGCCGCGAGTGGGAGCGAATGGAGACGATAGCGGACGAACAAGCTCGCCGGTACGGTCTCGGGGCGCTCGACGCGTTTCACGTTGCGGCGGCTTACATCTTAGGCGCGGACGAGTTCGTCACCACCGAAAAGCCACAGAAGCCCATGTATCGTTCCCAACTCGTCCGGGTTATCTACCTGTACGGCTAGCCCTTGGCGAAATACAGCGACGCGGCGCGCTCCAGCTCCGCTTTGGTCATGATCGGGCCGCGGCCTTCGTACCGGCCGATCGACAGGAGAATGTTGCAGATGTCGGCGGGATAACACGCGCGCAATTCCGTGCGGCCTTCCCGCAGGCACAGCTTGCGAAGATATTCGGCGCTATCGGGCTCGGACTGAATATTCCGCGACTGCACCACGCGCGCGAAAATCTGATCGAAGCTCCCCTCATCCACCGCTTCGACGTAAATCTTGTTGTGGATGCGGCGCAGGAAGGCTTCGTCGGCGAGGTCGGAGGGTTCGAGGTTGGTCGAAAACACCACCATCAGCTCGAAGGGAATCTGGAATTTCACACCGTAGCGCAGCGTCAGATAGTCGACGTGACGATCCAGCGGCACGATCCAGCGATTCAGCAAATCGCGGGGCGACATGAGCTGACGGCCGAAGTCGTCGATGATCAATATGCCATTGTTCGCTTTCATTTGCAGGGGCGCGGCGTAAATTCCGGAGGCCTCGTCCAGGCGCAGCTCGAGCATACTGGGGATCAGCTCGCCGCCGACGACCAGACATGGGCGTTTGCAGGTGAGCCAGCGCGGATCCAGATCCGGCTCGTCGTTTTCAAGCGATTGATGCACCACCGGGTCGTACAAACTGATCACCTGGTTGTCGACTTCGACCGCGTAGGGAATCAGCACCGCGTCCTGATACACGCGCAGCATTCGCTCGGCAAGGCTGGTCTTGCCGTTGCCGGTGGGACCGTACACGAAGATCGAATTCTGCGAGATGATCGCCGGGCCCAGTTGGTCGAGCATCCGGTCCGTCACGATCAGATCGGAGAACGCGGCACGCAGAGTCTTGCGGTCGACGTGAACCTTAGCCGACTGAACCTTGGTCGCCGCCTGATATTCCTTGAGCGAAACCGGGCAGGCGCCGGCGTATTGTGAAACCTGGAAACGCTCGCCTGCAAGCTGCTTTCCCGCCATCGACAACGTGAAGTTGTAATCGTTCCCGCTCATCCCCTTGATTTCAACCATCTGCTGCGTGCGCATGTGCTTGAAGGCGATGTCGACGATGGGGATCGAGAGACGCAGCGAGCGGCTAAGCCCCGCCAGGCTCGAATTGCCTTCGATCAGCAGCCGCCGCAGGATCAGGTCGAGGACCAGCGATTCGGAAATCCCCAGTTCGGCGAAGTTTTGCGGGATTGCCGGATTGAATACGCTGCGGACCGGAGCGAAAGTGGTCATGGATGGAGTGGCGTTCCTTCCCTACGTTCTATCGACTGAAGGCCGGGGAAGTTTATACGAGTCCAGCGGGAGTTTATGCGCTTTCCGGGACCCGGCGTTCATACTTGTCCATGTTTGTCCATGTTTGCAAGGGGCTTGCACGCTTCCGGGGGTAGCCGCGTCAAGGTTAGTGGTGAAGTTTCTTCGCGCCATCGCCGTGTCCGCGTTCGCGGTGGCCCTATTCTGCGTGCCGGCCGTGTCGTCCGATTTCGCCGAGAGCCTCTTCAAGGCTGCTGAAAAGGCGGAACGCGCCGGCGACACACTGCATGCCTATCTCTTGTATTCGCGGGCGGCGGCGGCCGACCCGCACAATGCCGCTTATGCGGCAAAAAAGACCGCTCTACGCGGGATCGCCACGCTGTCGGCGAGGGAAGAACCGGGGGCCGATCCCGCCATTCCCGATCCGGACGCTGATCCGGACGCTATCGACGACGACGCCGAAACTCGCCCGGACCCGGATGCGAGTGCACCCGATCCGGACGAGAACGCGCGAGACCTGATGGACGCCCGGCACGCGTTACCTCCGCCACGCCTGGTCGCCTCGCCGGACAAGATGGATTTCAATCTCAAGGGCGACGCGCGGATGATTATTGAGAAGGTCGCCGCGGCTTACGACTTCAATATCGTGTTCGAGCCGGATTATCAGGCGCTTCCGGCGCTCACCTTCCGGATGAACGAGGCCGGCTATCGCGACGCATTGCGCGGACTGGAGGCGGTGACGGATTCCTTCGTGGTCCCTCTCGGGCCCAAGGTCGTACTGGTGGCGCGCGACACGGCGCCCAAGCGGGCGCAGTACGAGCCGGTGGTCATCGACTCGATTCCGATTCCGGAGCGGCTTTCGGTGCAGGACGCGCAGGAGCTGGTTCAAGCCGTTAACACTACGCTTGAAACGCGGCACATCTCGCTAGACCCGGCCAAACACGCGATCATTATTCGCGACAAGCAATCCAAGGTGATGGCGGCGCGACACATCCTCGATCTGCTTTCGCGCGCGCGCCCGCAGATCGAGATCGAAGTGGATTTTCTGGAGACCGGCAAGACTTCTTCGCTCAACTACGGAATGAATCTGCCGAACGAGCTGTCACTCGTCAATTTCAGCAGCTTCCTGCGTAATTCGGTTTCGATCCCTTCCGGGGTCTCCAACATCCTCCAATTCGGCGGCGGCGCGACGCTGCTGGGGCTCGGCATCACCAATGCTTCAGCCTTCGCCACCATCGCCAACGCGACTTCTGAGAATCTACTCAGGGCGCAGATTGTCGCCCTGGACGGGCAGCCCACGTCGCTGACGGTTGGCGCTCATTACCCGATCGTCACCAACGCCTACATCGGGAACACCAGCAATACTCCCGGCCAGGTCTACACGCCCCCGCCGACCATCAATTACGAGGACCTGGGGCTGACGCTCAAAATAACGCCGTCGATTCATGATGGCGATGAGGTGACGCTGGATATATCCGCGGAATACAAGGTGCTCGGCGCCAGTAACGGAGTGGGAATCCCCATTATTTCGAATCGCAAATTCACCGGCAAGGTGCGATTAAAGGATGGCGAGTGGGCCGTGATCGCCGGCCTGGTCTCCAGCACAAACTCGGATACGCTCAAAGGATACGCGGGGCTCGGGCGTATTCCCTTCCTGCGCCGTCTGTTCGGCCAGACCGACATCGAAAAGAATTCGACGGACGTGCTGCTGGTGCTGAAACCGCACCTCATGAACCTGCCGCCGTGGGACTTCCCCAATCAGATCATTTGGATGGGCACGGATACGCGTCCGCTCACGGTGTTCTAGCGGCGCGGTGGAAGAAGCTTCTTGCCGCCGATGAACGCAGATTGACGCCGATCAAAAAGAATCGGGTTATCCGCGTGTATCAGCGTTCATCTGCGGGTTAGACAACATCTTCGTGGTGTTACTCAACATCCGGCCAAGCTGGCGAGCACTTCCCAATATCTCGCCGCGACTTTTTCGATGGCATGCTCCGCCGCGATGTGCCGCGCCGCGCGCTTTCCAATCTCCGTGGCCGCTTCGCGATCGCGCGCCAGCCACACGATGATTCCTTCGAGCATCTCCTCCTCGGCCGCGCCCGCATCCACGCGCAGACATGCGTTTTCGGGAATGCGCGCGATCTCCTCGCCCGCCGTGAACACTACCGGTTTGCCGATTCCCATCATGCGAGTCGCAATTCCAGAGGTTTCCCCAGCGGTTGGAAAACGCAGATTTACGCAAACGTCGGCCGCGGCGGCGTAGCGCCAGAAATCAGGCTCGGGAAGATAACCGGTGCGCAGAATGCGGGAGTCTGAGAGCAGGGACGAGGCCGTGCGCTCGAGGTCCGTTGATGCGAACGCTCCCGCCACCAGTAGACGCGCGTCGGCGCCGCCGTTCCATGCGTCCTCCATCGCGCGCACGATCGCCGGCAATCGTTTCGACTCGCGCATGTGGCCGAAAACGGCAACGAACAGGGTCCTGAGTCCCAGTCCCAGACTTGCGCGAAAACGCAGCGTCTCCGCCGCGCCGGGAAGCTCCGGCGGGATGAACAGGTGTGGGATTTCGAAGACGGGCACGCCGGGCGCATGGCGTCGAACGGCGGCGGCGGCCGCGGGATTGTGGACAATAATGGCTCGCGATCGCGTGGCGATTCGCTTCAGCATCGGATAATCGAAGTAGCGCGGATCGGTGGCGGAGCGCGCGCGATTTCGCCACAATTCCTCCGCCATGCCGCGCGACCATTCACCATAATTTCCGGCGAATTCCTCCACATAAGCGCGATGATCCAGCGTTCCGAGAAAGAAATGGTGAAGCACCGCATCGTGAAGCACGGCCACGCCGGGATGTTCGATCGCCCGCGCGTAAATTTCGCGATGCAGATGATTGTTGCCGATATGATACAGCCCAACGTCGGCGCGCGCGTCGTTTAACCCGACGTTTCCATGCTCGCGCAGCGCCATGAACAGGGCGCTGGCGTAGTCGGCGACACCGGTAGGCGCCGGAGGCATCGGCGCGAAAAATCCTACTTTCACCAGCGCGTCATTCCTCCCGGCGGCACGGGCGTCAATCCTTCCGCCGCGGCCCAAACAGCGCGGTGCCGATTCGAATGTGCGTCGCGCCCTCTTCGATGGCGGCTTCGAGGTCGTGCGACATCCCCATGGACAGGTTCGGCAGCCCGTGCTTCCGTCCCAGCTCGGCGAGGCGGCGAAAATACGGCCGGGTTTGTTCCGGGTCGTCGCTCCACGGGGGTATCGTCATGAGGCCGGTGAGTTGAAGATTCGCGCAAGTCCGGATTGCCTCGATGAGCGCTCCCAGCGATTCCGGCGCCGCTCCCGCCTTCGCTTGTTCTTCGGAAAGCTTGACCTCGATCATGACCTCAAGTTTGCGTCCCATCGAGTCGAGCCGTCGCGCAAGTTTTTCGGTATCGACCGTTTGAATTACTTGAAACAACTCGGCAGCCGGGCGCGTTTTGTTCGATTGAAGATGCCCGATGAGATGAAACTGGGCGTCCACCAGATCCGTAATCAAGGGATGTTTGTCTTCGAATTCCTGCACGTAATTTTCGCCGAATCGCCGCAACCCGAGCGCGTAAGCTTCGCGAATCACTTCCGCGGAAAACTTTTTTGTGACTGCAACTAGAGTGACCTCCGGCCGCGCACGGCCCGCGCGGGAGGTCGCCGATGCTATGCGCTCTTCGACGCGAGCCAGCCGTTCACGCACCACGTTTCGAGTATACCTGCCGGCCCTCGATGTACACCTTGAGCGCCGGTTCCACGCCGAAGAAATAGGCCAACTCGCGATGATCGGCGCAATCGTGGATTACGAAATCAGCGCGTTTGCCCGGTTCCAGAGATCCGATCTCATCGCCAAGCCCCAGGCTGTAAGCCGCGTTGATGGTGGAAGCGGTGATGGATTCGGCGGAAGTCATCTTCATCTGCGTCGCCGCCAGCGACAGCATCATCGGCATCGACGGCGTGGGCGACGAACCGGGATTGAAATCGGTGGCGATCACGATCGCGAGACCCGCGTCGATCATCGCGCGCGCGTCCGGATACTTTCGCGACCCGAGCGCATATACGGCGCCCGGCAGCAGCACGGGTTGCACGCCGGCTTGCTGAAGCGCAGTAATACCGCCGCCGTCCGTATGTTCCAGATGATCCGCGGTGTTCGCGTGCAGTTCCGCGGCAAGTTTCGCACCACCCCCGTTTTCGAGTTGATCGGCGTGCATGCGCAGGCCCATTCCGCGAGCCCGCGCCGCTTCCAGCACGCGCCGCGCGTCGTCGACGGGAAACACGCGCGGCTCGCAAAATACGTCGCAGAACTTCGCGATGCGCGCCGCCGCCGGCAGCATTTCCTCGATCACCAATGTCACGTACGCGTCACGACGGCCCCGATATTCATCGGGAATCTCGTGCGCGCCAAGGAAAGTGGGGACTACCCGCAGCGGCGCAATACGCCCGATGGCGCGCAGAAGCTTCAGCTCAGCGTCAAGCGAGAGTCCGTATCCGGATTTCGCCTCAATGGTAGTGGTCCCGCCGCGCAGAAACCATTGCGCATATCGCGAGGCCGTCCCCACCAGATCGTCTTCAGTGGATTCCCGCGTACGCCGCACCGTCGACCGGATGCCCCCACCCGCCGCGGCGATCTCCTGATACGTGACACCTTCCACGCGTTTTTCAAATTCGTCCGCGCGATTTCCTGCAAACACGGGATGCGTGTGCGCGTCGACGAATCCGGGCATTACGACGCGTCCACCGGCGTCGACGATTTCAAGCTCCGGTTCGAGTTGAAGGTCATGACATGGCCCCGCGTAGGTGATGCGGCCGTCGCGAATCAGCATCGCGCCGTCGCGAACGATGCTCAGTTCCCGCAATTCGCTCCCGATGCGCGGCCGGGAAGGACCGGCGAGCGTCACCAGCTCAGAACATCCGACGACGGCGAACGAGTTCACCGCGACTCATCCATCGGAATTCGAATTCCATGCTCCCGCGCGACCTCTTTCGCGCGATCGTAGCCCGCATCCACGTGACGTGCCACGCCGATTCCCGGATCGCTGGTGAGTACGCGCTCCAGACGGCGCGCGCAATCCACGGTGCCGTCGGCCACCACCACCATGCCCGCGTGCTGCGCGTATCCGATACCCACGCCGCCGCCGTTGTGAATCGAAACCCACGACGCACCGGCCGCGACGTTCAGCATGGCGTTGAGAAGCGGCCAATCGGCGATCGCATCGGAGCCATCCAGCATGGCTTCGGTTTCGCGATAGGGAGATGCAACCGAGCCCGTATCCAGATGATCGCGTCCGATCACCACCGGCGCCGCGATCTTGCCCCGCTTGATCAGATCGTTCATGGCGAGTCCGAATTCGGCGCGCTCGCCATAGCCCAGCCAACAAATTCGCGCGGGCAGGCCCTGGAAATGAATTTTGTCTGAGGCGAGCTTCATCCATCGTTTCAGAGTCTCGTTGTGCGGAAACAGTTCCAGCGCCAGTTTGTCGGTGATGCGAATATCTTCCGGATCGCCCGATAGCGCAGCCCAGCGGAACGGTCCGCGGCCCTCGCAGAACAGCGGTCGAATGTACTCGGGCACGAATCCCGGAATTTCGAACGCGTCTTCGACACCCGCCCGTTTGGCCTGCGTGCGCAGATTGTTGCCGTAATCGAACGTCACCGCTCCCATGCGCTGAAGCGCGAGCATTGCTCGCACGTGTTGGCCCATGGTGTCGATCGACCGGCGTACATACTCTTCCGGATTCGCGTTGCGCAGCTCGCGGGCTTCCTCGAGCGTCATGCCGTTCGGGATATAGCCGTTCAGCTCATCGTGCGCGCTGGTTTGATCCGTGAGAATGTCGGGCACAACCCCGCGGCGCACCAGCTCCGGCAACACATCCGCGCAGTTCCCCACCAGCCCAACTGAAAGAGCTTGACCCTTCTTGCGCGCCTCGCCGAGCGTCGCCAGCGCGTCGTCCAGGCTCGCGGCTAAGATATCGCAGTAGCCGGTTTCGATCCGCTTCGCGATTCGCTTGGGATCCACGTCGATGCCCAAAAAACACGCGCCTGCCATGGTCGCGGCCAAGGGCTGCGCGCCGCCCATGCCACCCATCCCGCCTGACACAATCAGCTTTCCCGCCAGCGACCCGCCGAAGTGCCGCACGGCTGCCGCCGAAAATGTTTCAAACGTCCCCTGCACAATGCCCTGGCTGCCGATATAAATCCACGAACCCGCCGTCATCTGGCCGTACATCGTCAAGCCCATCCGCTCCAGCCGATGAAACTCATTCCAATTGGACCAGTGCCCCACCAGGTTTGCGTTGGCGATCAACACACGCGGCGCGTCATCATGCGTGCGAAAAATTCCGACCGGCTTGCCGGAAGCGACGATCAGGGTCTCATCATTCGCGAGATCTTCAAGCGACCGCACGATCGCATCGAAAGCTTCCCAACTGCGCGCGGCGCGGCCCGTGCCACCGTACACGATCAAATCATCGGGGCGCTCGGCGACTTCGGGATCCAGGTTGTTCATCAGCATCCGCAGCGCGCCTTCCTGCTGCCAGCCCTTGCAACGCATCTCGCGCCCACGGGGCGCTCGAATCACCCGCTTCCCGGTCATCGTCTCAATCATGTTGATCACTATCCTTATCCAGTATGTCGCGCATCTTGCGATAGAACGCAGCCTCGGAGAATCGCGAGGCTGCCCTCTGCAACTTCACCGGATCGATGGCCCCCTCGGCGGACTCAAACCCGCGGATGGCTGCTTCCAGACAATCTTCCTCGGGCGATTCGAAAAAGAACGCGCCTTCGGGTGGCACGATTTCGAGCACGCCTCCGCGTCCCAGCGCGATAATCGCCTTCCCGCTCGCCAGTGCTTCCACCGTGGTGATTCCAAAATCTTCTTCGCCCGGCATGAGAAACGCCCGGCAGCGCGAGTACAGCGACCGTAACCCGTCATCGCCGACACGCCCGCAGAATTCGATGTTTGGGGCGGCCATTCTGCGCAGCACCGAGTATTCCGGTCCGTCGCCGACGACGCGCAGCTTGCGTCCATTTTTCGAAAACGCGCGCACCGCCAGATCGATACGCTTGTACGGAACCAGTTCGCTCACGATCAGATAATAATCCCCGGCCGGCTCGTGCCGGAAGGTCTCCACCGCCACGGGCGGGTGGATCACCGGGGCGTCCCGGCGGTAGGTTTTCCAGATCCGCTTTCGCACATTTTCGCTGTTGGCGACGAACTCATCCACGCGCGCCGCGGCAGCAAAGTCCCACAGGCGCAGATAATTCGCGAACGGCGCCATCAGCGCGCGCTTGAATCGCGATCGCGTCCATTCATGCAGATAGGCCGGATACAGGTCCCAAAGATAACGCATGGGCGTGTGGCAATAGCACACGTGCCGCGTCGAGGATCCGGTCAGGACCCCTTTCGCGGGACCCGATTCGCTGGAGATCACCAGATCGTATCCGCGCAAATCGAAGGATTCAAGCGCCATCGGCATCAACGGCAACAACGATCGATGACCGCGCCGCAGCGGGTTCAGAAACGATGCCGTCACATGGTGCGATCGAATCAGCGGCGAGACTTTTTCAGGATCGTAGAGCAGCGTGAACACGTCCGCGCCGGGCAGCATCCGGCACAGCGCTTCAAGGACCTTCTCGCCTCCGCGCATACCCAGCAGCCAATAGTGAATGATTGCGATCCGCATGCGCCGTTGCGCCTCGCACCCGCACGCGGTTGCGTCTAATGCGCTTGTCCAGTTGCGCCTCGTGCCGTGCCCGTCTTGCGCTCTATACCAATTACCGTGCGATTTTCTGGTGTCGATTTTCTGGAACTAAAGCAAGTCTAACATCTGTTAGTCTGGCGTTACTGATGTCTCCTTTCGCCGGACGCGCGGTTTCGCGTCGCGTTCTTTTTCAGATGGCCGTCATCGGAATCTGCACCGGCCTGGTGAAGCTCGCCGGCGCCGCGAAAGTCATCTTCAGTGCGCGCGTATTTGGGGTCAGCGACAACATCGACGCGTACTTCGTCGCGTTCCTGGTAGCGTCATTCTTCGGGGACACGCTAGCTGGCTCGCTTAACCCCGCTTTGGTTCCGACGTTCATTCACGTGCGCGAAATCGAAGGGCGCGCCGCCGCGCAGCGGCTTTATCAAAACGTGATGGCCGGCGCGGTGGTGCTGCTCGCGGCCGTTGCCGCGCTCCTGCTCGCATCCGCCGAATGGACCTTGCGGCCGTTTGCGTCCAGTTTCAGCGCATCCAAGTTCGCGCTGACGTGTTCTCTGTTCCGCGTGATGCTCCCCATGATGCCGATCGCGGCGTTGGCTACGGTGTGGCGCTCCGTCCTCAACAGCGAGCAGCGGTTCGCATTCCCCGCCATGTTTCCCGCCGCGACGCCCGTTATTTCCATCTTATTCCTGTTCCGTTTCGCGGCCACGTGGGGCGTGTATTCACTCGCCGCGGGCACACTGATCGGTGCAGCCTTGGAAGCGGCGTTGCTGGCGGCGATGATGCTGAGCCGTGGATTTCCAATACTGCCCCGATGGTCGGGCCGCGTGCCGGCCGTCGATCAGGTGCTCGCGCAGTATTGGCCGGTAGTCGCGGGAATCATACTTCTCGGCGGCGCACCGCTCATCGATCAATCCATTGCCGCCATGCTCGGCTCCGGCAGCGTCTCGGCGTTGCAATACGGAACCCGTCTTACGGTAGTTCTACTGGCGATGGGACCCAGCGCGGTCGCGACGGCGATCCTGCCGCACTTTTCGACGCTCATCGTGACCCGCGATGGCAGCGAGTTGTGGCACAGCCTGCGCAGCTACGCCGCGATCATCCTTGCTGTCACGATCCCGGTGATCGCTTTGCTGATCGCTTTTTCGGAACCGATTGTGCGCCTGTTGTTCGAACGCGGCCACTTCACCGGCGCGGCTACCGAAGTGGTCACCTCAGTACAGCGCTACTCCTTATTGCAAATACCGGCGGCCATGGTGATGGCGCTGGCGGTGCGGCTCATCTCATCGATGAAAGTCAATCAATTGCTGCTGCGCGCGGCGGTCTTGTTCGGTGTGCTGAATTTGTTGCTGGACCTGCTGCTGATCCGTTGGATGGGCATTTCAGGAATCGCTCTATCGAGTGCCATCGTGCAGTCGATTACGGTGATCTATTTGATCGGGCTGATGCGCAACCGCCTCCCCGCGAGTTTGAAGCCGCCGCCGAGCCGGGAGGCAGTTTCGCGATAGAGATCGGCGAGATTCGCGTCGACCCACGCGCGGCCGCGGCCTTCGACGGTAATCGATTCGAATCGGGGTTGCGAATATCGGACGAGGCGATTCGAAACCAGACGAACTCTCCCGTCGACGATCGACATTTCAACTCCGCGCATTTCGAGCAGTGTCTGCGCGGGGCTGGCGCCGCCATCTCGGACGACGATCAGATCGGCCACGCCGCCCTTCCGAATGCGTCCTTGGCCATCGTGTAACCGCAACACGCGAGCGGCATCTTCGGTGACCATGCGATAGAGTCTCGCGGCGCTCAGTTTCCAAACCGCCCGTCCCGCGCGAAGCGTATCAAGAACGTCGCCCGCGGCGGTCAGCGCCGAATCGGTTCCCAGCGCGATCGGCACGCCGCTCGAAAACACCGATCGCTTCAGCGTCTGGCTCAGTGTAAACAGGTTCGATACGGGACACGTGATCAGCGATGCGCCGCGCTTGCGGATAAGCTGAAGGCCGCGCGAACCAAGCGCGACGCCGTGCACGATCACCGTGCGCTCATTTAGCAATCCCATTCGATCCAGCGTGAAGATCTCCTCCCCGCCGGACGCGTCCGCCGCCTCGCCAAGGTGCAGGATGAACGGCCAACCGCGAGGCGTCTTGCGAAATCGTTCCGCTATATCCGGTGTGAATTCGAGCGAGTGCGCCCATCCGCATTCCTTCACAACGTTGACCGGAAAGCGCGTACCGAACGATCGTGGCGGATCGGGATCGTGATGCGCCACAGTAGTTACGCCGCTCACTAGATTCTTGATCGCGCCCCATTGCAGCCGCACCTTGCGCGGCACACGGCGATGCTCGCGCACCGGCGATTCATCGGGCTTGTACACGTCGCGAGCCCACGCCGTCGCGTTCGGATACGGTGGACGGCCCAGCGGCGGGAACAGATTGAACGCGAGGTGATCGTGCGCATTGATAAGGCCCGGCAGGATCAGATGGCCGCTGAGATCGAGGCTCCCGCGGCGATCGACGCGACCGGACTCCGGATGCATCGAGACAATCCGCCCGCCGCGAATCTCCAGATCCAACCGTCGAGCGACATTCGCCCCCAATGCGACGCGCGCGCCCCTAAGAGTTAGAGAGCGAGTCAACCTCGCCTCCGGTAACTCGCGATCAGGATCGCAGGCTGCTCGCGCATTTCATCGAACCACCCACTCTTGCCGGCGGTTTCAAAAAAGTGCCGCTCCTGCTCGCCGAACGGAAGCTCCCGAAATTCTTCGAGCACCAGATCGTGGTGGGCCAACTCGGCAATTGCATATGCCTCGCTCTCCATTTCGATGGTGTCCGCGCCGCGTTTAAACGTCCGCTTCCAGCCACGCCGCAATGCATCGGGATGAAAGTCGGTGATAATTACACGAGCCCCGGGCGCGGCGACTCGCGCCAACTCCGCCATCGCCTGCGAGACCGGTCGCATGTGCCCGATCACCAGAGCGCTTAGCACCACATCGGCGCAAGCGTCACGAAACGGAGTTGCCATCGCGTCGGCCTGCACGATGCGCCCCGAAAGTCCGGGCTTCCGCCTTCCGATGTGCAGCATTTCAGGCGACAGATCCGCGCCGACAGCATGTGCGCCGCGATCCACGGCCCATATGAGCCAGCGTCCCGTGCCGCAGCCGATATCGAGAAATCGCTTGCCCGCGAGCTCCGGTACCGCATTAGATAAAAGCGGTAGGAGCTGGCGCGATTCGAGCGCGAGAATCGGCGTCCCTTCGTCGAACGAGTCTGCCCAGTGGCGATACGCCTCGCGCGGCGAAACGACCCGTCTCATTGGCTACAGCACACCACGGCGCCGGCCGCCTGCGCGCCTGAAACCAAAACGCACTCCACACTGTCACGTCTCATAGACTCTCGAGTCGAGGCTGCCGCAGCCGCACCAGCTTCTGCGCCCACCGCAACTCGATGGGATTGTCGAACGCGCCCAGCGCGTATCGCCACGTCCCCAGTCCCTTAAGCATCACGCGCGCCCATGCGGGCAGACGCCAATCCTGCACCGTGGGCCAGCGCGCGTTCATCACCGTTTCGAACCCGCGAATTTTGCGCCGCAGCTCCGGCGGAAGCCAGCTCAGTTCCGGATCCTTTCGCATCGCGAAGTTGAACCACCGGTCGGTGGCCCATTCGTCCGGAGTCGTTGGAAAATCGAAATTGCCCAGACGTCCGTACATTTCGCCGCGGCGTTGCGGCACCGGGCAATACGTCTGCACCACGATCTCCACGTCGGAATTAATGCGCTTCACTTGCCGCGCGAACGCGACCGTTTCTTCGAAATCGGATTCCGAATCCGCTGGATCGCCGAAAATCAGCGAGAACTCGGGAACGATATCGAATTTGCGCATTCGCGCCGCCAGTTCCAGCGACTGTTCCGCCGTAATCTCCTTTTTCATCTCCTTCAATTTCTTGTTCGACCCCGATTCGACACCGAAGAAAATCATAACGCACCCGGATTCGCGGATCTTCCTAACGGTATCGTCTGAAAATCGCAGCAGCGCATCCACGCGCGTTTCGCACCACCATTTCATGCCCAGCGGAATCATGCGTTCCGCCAATTCGCGCGCGTGATCTTCCCGCACGAAGAAATTGTTGTCGTAAAACTGCACCGCATTTACGCCGTACTCGCGCTTTAGCTGCTCTAACACGGCCACAGTTCGCTCCGGTGGTTCGATTTTCTCGCGCGACCCTGAAAACCCCACGACGCCGCAGAAATTGCATTGATACGGACAGCCGATACTCGCCTGATAGACTGTGGTGCGCGACCCGAGAAAGGTCGGCCGTAGATACGGCTTTGCATCCAGCCGGTGATACGGCATCGCCGGGAAATCGCCGGGCGAGCGCAGCGGCCGATCCGCATTGTGAACCTTCAACCCAAAATCATCCCGGAAGGACAGCCCGCGAATGCCCGCGAATTTTCCTTGACCACCCCCTTCTTCAAGCGCCGCCAGCAATTCGATGAACGTCTCCTCGCCCTGGCCCCTCACGGCGAAATCAACGTAGTTCGCATTCAGAGCCGCGTCGGGATAGAGTGACGGAAAATACCCGCCCCATACGATCGGCACGTCGGGATACCTCGCCCGAAACCATTTGCATACCGGAACCGCGGCGCGTGTCTGTGGACCCGGCATCACAGTTACAGCGAGCAAGCGCGCGGGTCTCTCTCGCATGATGCGTTCCATCGCGATGCGAGGATCGTCTTCGATATTGCCGTCGACAATCGCGTAATGCTCGCGCCCCTCAATCATCGCTGCCAATGCGAGGATCGACAGTGGGTAGCGCTGATTCCCCTTACGCGTGGCCCGCGGATTAAGAAACAGAATCACCTTACTTCAATCTTCCTTCGAGGATCCAGAATCGCGACGGCGGGCGCGAACCCTTGACCCGTGCCTTCACCGGACGCATGTGCCATGCGACTCCATACCACGGCTTGTGGATGCGCCACTCGATCCCCACCTCGCTCGCCAGGGCCTTGATCGCCGCGACGTCAAGATATTCGATGCTCCGAATATGATCCGATTCGGTTCCATATTGCGCCAGAAATTGTTCACGCCTTTCGCGCCGCATCCTTTCGCCGTCTTCCGGCGTCTTGTATACCGGCGAATCCAGCACGATAATTCGTCCGCCCGGCCGCACACATCGCCGCGCTTCCTTTAGCGTTCGCGCGTAGTCCGATGAGTAATGCAGCGACGCGTTATAGATCGCCGCATCGAAGCTCCCGTTCGGAAATGGAAGATGATCGAACTCCGCGTCGATCATCGGAAATGGCCGCCCCAGCGCATCGGCATAGTGCCGCCCCGCAATTAGCCCGTCGCGCGAATCGGTGAGAATGTCTATCGCCACCGGCCGATGCCCGCGCAACGCCAGACGGTACGACATCCAGCCCGTGCCCGCGCCCAAATCCAGTACGTCCAGTGGGCCGGCTGCCTCCAAAGCCGGCAACACGTGCCGCTCTAAGTATCGATACGTGCGCCCCCGCATCGCCCACTGCCACGCAAGCTTGCCGCTCAGATCCCGAAAAGGAAGCGCGAGATAGTACGCCGGGTCGTCCGATCCACGGCCCTCCGCGCGGCGGATGCGCAGATAATCGTCGAGGAAACGTTGTCGCTGGATGGTTTCCACTACGCCTCCACCTCGTCAAAAGTTTCGCGCAGCCCGCGCCGCGCGGCATCGGCTTCCGGGATCGATCCCGCCATCTCGCTCTTCAACAACCGATCGGCAAAGTGATAATAACGCCGCGAATGGCGCCCTGCAATTTGCACTTCGCGATCGGTCGACGCGCCCCACTCGCCAATGCGCACCAGTCGCGAAGCGACGTCGTCATAGTACGGCGTGCCTTTGATCGGATACGAAACGGTCGTCAGAAACACGTCGGGGCGGCACGCCTTGACGTGCCCCACGGTCGCTTCGATATCCGCGAGGTCTTCGCCTTCATAGCCCCACATCAGAAACATCCCGGCTTCGATGCCATGCTCGTGCAGCGCGCCCACGGCGTCACGCACCTGGCCCACGCGAACACCACGCTGCATCGCATCCAGGATTTTCTGCGATCCGCTTTCCGATCCCACCCATACGCGAAAACAGCCGAGCCCGGCGAGCGTCGCCGCGATCTCCCGATTCATCCGATCCGCGCGCGTGATGCATTCGAAAGGAATTCGTAAATCGCGCCGGTTCATCTCGCGCGCGAATTGCATGATCCACCCGGGATGGATGGTGAACACATCGTCGGCGATCCACAACATTTCAGGCTGATAGCGATCGCGAATCCAGGCGATTTCCTCCGCCACCGATGCCGGCGATCTGCGCCGGTGCGTTTTTCCGTACACCGAATGGCTGCACCAGCGGCAATGATACGGGCATCCTCGCGCTGTAATCACGGAGACCGATCCGCGCCCGTGATGCGATCGCCACGCGTCGATGTATTTCGAGAGATCGATGCGCTCGCGATCCGGCCACGGTTGTGCGTCCAGATTCGCGATCAGCGGTGCGGCTTCGGTCCGCACAACCGCTCCCGCCTTGCGGCCGCCCTCATTTCCAGACCCGCCTCCCCGACCGTTGGCAGATCGAGCCCGGTACTGAATACCGGGAACGTTTCCCAAATCGCCACCCGAGGCAAACGCGCGCAGCAAACCTTCGAGCGACACTTCTCCTTCGCCATTCACGATCGCATCCGCGCCGGCATCCAGATATTCCGCGGCGTAATTCGCAGGCTCCGGCCCGCCCACTACCACCCGGCATCCGTTTTCACGGGCCCCGCGCGCGATGGCCAGCACGTTGGCGCGCGTCATAAGATTCCCGTAAATTCCTACCGTGCGCGGCCTCTCGCGCTCGATCAATTCGAACAACTCGTGCCGCGAACCGAACGTCGAATCGTAAATCTCGACATCGAACCCACGCGAGCGCAAATGGGACGAAAGATACAGCAGGCCCAGCGGTGCGTACGGCTTCATGATCGCGAGCTCTTTCGGATCGTCGGCCAGAAAGTAGCCGTGCGTCAGCAGGAGATCCATATCGCTTTACTGCCCGTCAAGCCCACCCGTCCAGCCCCACCCGTAAGGGCGGGGGATCATTTTCATAACGCACAACGCGACAGAACGGCTGGGCGCTCTCACGGATTTCATCGCGCGCAAGGCCACAAGACGGCCGTGCCTTCCGTGGGCCTCATACGCATCGCACTCTCGGAGGATTTCGCGAGATCAAAGACACGCTCCCAGTCTGGCGCGCCGCCCCGAACTTCCTGATGAAGCGCCTCCGCCAATTCCCGATAGAACTCGCTCGAATAGGCGCCGCGGAACATCATCGCGAGGTCCCCGCTCTCCGACCAATTCTCTCTCGCGCCCAGCTCCGCCGAGACCCGTTCGTAAAATTTCGTCCCCGGCAGAGGATACGAAACTGAAACACCGATATCGTCGGGCGCGGTGTCGCGAACCATTTGGATGGTCCGTTCGATATCGTGGAGAGTTTCGCCGGGGTATCCGAACTGGAGAAAGAAACACGCGCGGATGCCGTGGCGGCGCAAATTTTCGCGAGCCTCGTAAATCTGCTCCACCCGCGTGCCCTTCTCCATCACGTCCAGAATCTTCTGCGATCCGGATTCCGCGCCCATCCAGACTTCTTCGCATCCCGCGCGCCGCAGCGCACCCACGGTATCGCGGGTCATCAGGTCGCAGCGGGATTGCATCTTGAACGGAATCGCCGCGCCCATCGCATCCACGGCCTCGGCAAACCCGCGCGTCCAGCTCGGAGAAAGTGCGAATATGTCGTCCGCGAACCAGATGTGATCGGCCCGGTAATCGCGCTTCAACTTCAACATCTCCGCCGCGACACGCCTGGGCGATCGAAAACGATAGTCCGATCCGAACACCGGTTTCGCGCACCAGTTGCACCGATACGGACACCCGCGGCTGGAAACCAGATTCATCGAGAAATACCGGTGCGCCCCCCGCCACGCCGCGCGATACGGTTCCAGATCCATCAGGTCCCACGCGGCATCCGGCAGCGTGTCCAGATTTTCGATTGGCTTCCGATATCCGGTCCGACGCACCATTCCGTCTTCCATGTAAGCCAGCCCGCCAATCGCCTCTCGCGAATCCCTCCCGTCCACGAAAACGCGCGCGGCTTCCGCTAGTGTTTGTTCCACCTCGCCCGTGAGTACCGCCTCGAAGCCGGCGTGCAGATATGCCTCCGCGCGGTCGCTCGGATCCGATCCATTCACGATCGCGGGCACGCCGGCATCGCTCGCGGCACGGCACATGCGAAACGCCAGCTCGCGATTCCGCGTCAGGCACATCTTCGTTAAAAAGTTGAAATTATCCTCGATCACCGCGACCAGCTTCGGCCGCTGCCCGGCGATCGCCGCGCGAAATTCTTCCTCCACCGATCCCACCAGCGTCGTATCAAAGAGCCCCACCGAATATCCCTGCTCGCGCAGCACCGCCGCTGCCATCAGCGTTTGCAGCGGCGGATACGGCTGCATTTTCAGAACCTGCTTGCGGTCCGAATAAAGGTGATTCGAATGCGTCAGCAGGATGTCAGCCACGGCTGCCTCGAAAATCTTTGCGCGTGTTCATAAGCTCTTCAGCAAGTCACCGGTTCCGCCGCCAGCGGCGCCGGGTCCACGATCGGCTTCGGCGGCGAAATCACCTTGTCCACAAAATTCCTCGCCCACAGCTCCACCGGAAATCTAAAGAAACTGTGGTCCAACCGCCACCGCGCCGGCGCGGCGATCAGTTCGTAAACGGTCCGATTCAGCCGGCTTCGCTCATAGCGGCCCACCGGAATGCGGTTGAACGCGATGCGCAAATAATCGCGCATAATCTGCAGTTCGGCGTGCTTCTTCCCTTTGAGCCACGGCAGCACCTGGTAACGCGGGAAAAAATCAGCCCATCCCTCCATGGTATCCGGCGCCTGAATTCCCAGCTCGAACGCGCGCTCCATCACCGGCGCTCCCGGATACGGCGTGAAAATGTTGGTGCAGAATTCCGCCTTCGGATAGGTGCGGCAGATGTTCATGATCAAATCAACCGATTCCTTCCGATGCCGGTCTTCCTCGCCCGGAAATCCGAAAATCATGTTGAACGCCGGCTTGACCCCGGCGGCCGTCAGGCGTTCCGCGGCTTGGTAGACCATCTCCAGGCTCTGAAAATCCTTGTTCATCAGATGCATCACTTCGGGCGATCCGCTGTCGGCCCCCATCTGCACCTGATCCAGGCCGGACCGCTGCAGCAGCTTGAGTTCTTCCGGCGTGAAGCGGAGCACCAGATTGATGGACGCCTGCGTGCTCCAGCGAAATCGTAGTTTATTAGGTGCCCCGCGCCGGACAATCTCTTCGGCGATCCTCACGCACCGCGCGCGATCAACCATGTAGTTGTCGTCGATGATCCACACCAGTTCCAGCCGGTACCGCGTCACCAGATCGGTCAACTCCTCGCCCACCTGATCGGGCGGCAGCGCGTTCCATTTGCGGCCGTAGACGCCGGCGTTGGTGCAATACGAACAGTTGTACGGGCAGGCGAAACTCGAAACGTAATTCGCCCAGCGCCGCCCGCACACCCGTTCATACGCGTCGAAATCGGCAATGTGATACGCTTTCGGCGGCATATCGACGATCGGCTTCAGCGCCCGCGGCTGGTTAAAAATCAACCTGCCGTTTTCCTTATATCCCGCCCCTTCGATTCCCGCGAAACTTTCCCGCGCCTCGATCCGCTGCACGATTTCGAGCAGCGCTTCTTCGCCCTGCCCTTTCACCACTACATCCACATACGGCGCAGCCAGCGTCTGGTGCGGCAGCAGCGACGGATGCCACCCTCCCAGCACCACCGGCACGTCCGGATACAGCCGCTTGGTCTCCCGCGCGATCTCCACCGTCTCGCGAATCATCGGGCCCGTCACCAGCGACACGCACAGGCACAGCGCATCCGCCAGTTCTTCCATCACGCGCTTCTTGAAATTCGGCGTGATGGTCGAATCGATGATGCGCACCTCGTATCCCGCGCGCAGCAGCGGTGTCGCCACCGCCAGGATGCCCAAAGGCGCGGTCGCATCCGTGCTCGTGAATGCGGGAAAGAAAAAAACGACTTTTTTGGACCGCGCTCGCATGAAAAAACCTGCCGGACGTTGTTTCCGTCCCTATGTTCATACAAATCTCATTGCGCAAGATAGGATACTTGTTACACACTTTGGTTTGCGATCATCCTCCCCATTCGAGGCAACTTTCTACCCATTCGGCTTCCCGGTCAAGGTGCGCTCGAACTCCGAAGCCGTAGTCGTGATCGCCCACGACGAATGGCACGCCTGGCGACAGGCCTTCGACGATCCCCCGATCGAGCTCCTCTTCTCTGTCTCCGCCGCCAGGAATGTCCACGGCCGTCCCGGTCCGTTTTTTGCACGCAAGCATTTATTCTTCATAAGGCCTGACGGGAACAGCAGCGCCTGGGGCAATACGCGCACTCGCAAAGCCACCGGACTCATGCACGAAAGTACCGTCGACGATCGCCCGTACTTCGTCTATCACTTCTTGGACGCGATGGCCTTCCAGTTGATCACTTCGCTCAATTTCACTCCGATGCATGGCGCCACCGTCGCCCGCAACAGCCGCGGCGTGCTCATCACCGGCGACTCCGGCGAGGGCAAGAGCTCGCTCAGTTACGCCTGCGCCCGCCGCAACTGGACCTTTGTGAGCGACGATGCCAGCCATCTCCTCCGCCGCTGCTCGAGCGAACGCCTGATCGTCGGCGCGCCCCATCACATTCGTCTGCGGCCCGACGCCCCCGCGCTTTTTCCGGAACTCGCCGCATTTGAGCCGGCCATCCGCGGCAACGGAAAACTCTCGCTCCAGATTCCGGCCCGTGAACTCTCCATCGCAACCGCGCCCACGGCCCCCGTAGATGCGATCGTGCTCCCGCACCGCGTTTCCACCGCTCACCCCAATGCACCCGCGCGCCTCGAAGAAATCGGCAAAGAGTTGGTTCGCGAATACTGCGCCCAATGGTTCTACCATTGGGATCCGCCCATTCTCGCCGAACAACAGGCCGCGTTCGAAGAGATGCTCAGCGGAGTCCGCACGTTTTCGCTCGAGTATTCCGGCCTCGACGCCGCCGTGGACGTTCTTGATGACACCGACTAACGCGACCATCCCCGCCAACATTCGCGCGATCCTCGACGCCCTTCGCTTCGATCGCCCGCCCGCCCCCTTGCCCGATCTCTCCCCCGCCGATCTCGCGTTCGCCGATCGCCAGCATCTCACTCCGCTGCTTTCGCGTCTCGAACTATCCCCGGCAACCCGAAAATACGCAAACGCAGCCCTCGCGCGAAACACCATTCGCATGCAGCGCTTCGCCGCCGCCTATGACGAAATGGCCGGCCAATTCGATCACGTCGTCTTAAAAGGCTTCACGCACGCGCCCGATTTCGTCGACGATATCCGCCTGCGCGCGCAGTACGATCTCGATCTCTACGTCCCCACCACCAGTCGTGATGCCGCTCTCGGCGCACTCCACGCCCTGGGATATGAACCCATCGGCGGCACCGAAAAGCTCGCCATGGATCACCTCCCGGCCATGATTCGCAAAACCGGATGGCAGTGGCGCGGCGATTATTTCGACCCCGATTTGCCCGCCGGTGTCGAAATACACTTTCGATTCTGGGACGCCCCCACTGAGCACATACGCGTCGAAGGGCTCGACGATTTCTGGACCCGCCGGAATGCCCATCGCCTCGATCCCATCGACACGCTCGGCTACGCCGCGTTGCATCTCACGCGGCATCTGCTGCGCGGCAACGTGCGCGTCTTTCACGTGTGGGAGCTCGCGAACTTCCTCCATACCCACCATGACCCGGCATTCTGGCGAACCTGGCAGAAACAGCATTCGCCGTCGCTGCGGCAAATGGAAGCCATCGCGTTCCTCCTCGCGAAATCGTGGTTCGGCTGCCGCCTCCCCGACGGCGCTGAAGCCGAACTCGGCGCGCTTCCGCCCGTAGTCCATCGCTGGTTCGAGCTATACGCGTGGTCTCCCCTCGAATCCAATTTCAGATCGAATAAAGATGAGCTGTGGCTGCACATGAGCCTGCTCGATTCAGCAGCCGATCGTTGGGCCGATCGCTGGAGTGTGTTGCGCCGCCGCCTGATCCCCGCGTCGCTTCCCGGTCCGGTCTCAGCGATTCATATTCCCGACGATCAGTTGACCCCGGCCCTCCGCGCGTCGCGCGCTATCCGCAACGCACAGTACGCCGCCTCGCGAGCCGGGTATCACGCGCGCACGCTCATCCCTACGCTGATCGAAGGGATTCGCTGGTGGTTCCGTTCGCGCTCTTAACGAGCCGCGACCAAAGGGAGTGGTTACAAATCCGGAATCGCTATCGCCGGGAGCAACGGGAGCGGATACAAATCCCGGCAGGGGGCTACATTGAAATTCGTGGAGCCGAAATCGCCCATTCAGTTCTCCGTCGGCTTCTCCGCCCGATCGATGATCAGAGTGTTAATGGGATACTTCTTCCGGAGCTCAAGCTTAAGCCCGAGTTGGGTCTGAATCTCCGTGAAAATTGAGGGTGCGCTCGAATCGCTACTACCGGCGAGAGCACTCGACTCCGGCGTCCATTCGAGTTTCAAATCGTAGGCTCCAACGAGCCCGGTCTCATCGATCACCTTACGGTTTAACTCCTGGTTCAACCTGCGGACGAGGCTGGCTATGCCGTAGTGTGTTGCCTCTAGGCGACCGTTGAAACGCTGTTCAGACTGAACAGCGCCCGCCGGGCTTTCCTTCATCTTGAGCCCTTTCTTGTCCACGACCAATGCCAGCACGTCGGTATCCACCGTCTCGATGTGAACCTTCAACTGGAACCGATCACCCAATAGGTTCCGAGCCATCTGGCGGAACTGTTCGGCTGTCAGTTCGCCATCGCCCTCGGCTTTGGCGTTGATCAGGTAGAACTGGTACTGGACCCAGTCGGGCAATCCCTTACTCTGGAAGTCTTGGTTCTGATACGCCCACGTAATCAACCCCGACACAGTGGTGCTTGAACGCAAGGTCCTTCCGCGAGTGAACACAAATCGATCAGTGGAACGGTCGGACGGGATCGGCTTGATTGAGACCACGTCGAATTTGAGCTCTTGAGCTTGTATAAGCGATGCAAGAACAAGGCCGAGCGCCGACGCGATGGATGGAAGTTTCATGCCATCCTCCCTGCGATCATTGACGACACAACTCGCCCGAACGTGGAGTCTGGGAAAATGCGGACTTTGGACCGCCTAAGGAGCCGTTACAAATCCGGAATCTGTAACGCCGCGACTAAAGGGAGCGGCCACCGCAGTCACGGAACGGCCTATCTTCCACTCATCACCCGCTCCATCAGCTTGGTCATTTCCCGTTGTCAATGTGGCGCCGCCAATCTTGGCGGCAAGCCGGCTTTCTAGCCGGCTTATCTTTCGCTCATCACTCTCTCCATCAGCTCCGTCATCTCACGCTGATATCGCGCGATCGTGAACCTCCGCTCCCAGTCGCATCGGGCCCGCCGGGCAACCTCGCTCAAGTCCATCCGAATCACTTCGACAATCTTGCGCGCGAGCGCCCCCGGCTCGCATTCCGGAACCAGGAATCCGTTGTCGCCGTCGCGCACGATCTCGGGAATTCCGCCGGCTGCGTACGCCACCACCGGCACGCCGGCCGAGAACGCTTCGAGAATCACTCGCGTCGTCGCCTCCGCCGCGCTCGACGGAGCCACTACTAAATCCAGATCGGCGAGCATCGCGCCCACGTCCTCCCGCCAGCCCGCGAACTCCACCGGCAACCCCTGAGCGAGCCTGCCGACTTCCTCCACGTACGATCGCGGCGTGAACATCGGCGCTCCGCAGATCACGAATTTCGCGTCCGGCAATTCGCGCGAGATCCACGCCGCCGCGCGCAGAAAATCCGTTTGGCCCTTCATGGCCGCAATGCGTCCAATCAATCCGATTCGCCAATGCCCCCCTGCTACCCCTAAGCCCATCCGCCGTTCGGCAAAGGGAATCTCGGCGACCCCGTTGTAGACCACGTGCACCTTATTGGCGTCCACCGCCCCCCGATACTGCGACGCGACGTAGCGTGAATTCGCGATCACCATCGCCCGCGCGCTCCGGATCGCCCGGGCCGTGATCGCTACCGCGTAGGCTTTTCCCAGGAAATGCTGCGCCTGAAAAATCACCGCTCGGGACGATTGTTTCGACTCCCGTACCGCGACGGCCCCACGAGCCACAGCCGGCATCAGCCGCGCGCCGCCCACGCTGATCAGATCGAAATCCTGCCGCGAAATCCAGCGGCCCAACGCGATCGTGTCGAGCAGGAATCGCGCCGCCTCGGCGGGCGTTTTGCGGCCCGCGGAATAATTGCCGATCCCGATCCGCGCCGTTTCCGCGCCCAGCGCGCGCGCTTTCTCGAGCAGCTCGCCGGATCTGGAGACACTGTGAGAGGCCCTGGTCGCATCCACGGGTGCAACCCCTGGTGCAGCGACAGTCGCCTTCCATCCGCGATCCATCACCGCCGGCAACAAGTCCAATAGATTTCGCTGACCGCCGCCCAGTTCGCTGAACTGCTCGACGAACAAAATCCTCGTCATGCGGGGCAGGTAATCATGTGGGGCAGCGCGATGCGCTGCCATATACACATTGGTGATGCAGACAATCTTGTGGGGCAGCGCCATGCGCTGCCGCTTATGAGGCCCGCTCCAACCCCACCCGTCAGGGTGGGGAAATCAAATTGCCCTATTCCCTCTTTCAACCACCTCACCGCCGCACCGCCATCGCCAGCACCCAGAAATACACCGGCAGCACGCGCCAGAACGTGAGCAGATCGGCCGAAAACATCTGCACCGCTTGCCCCGCCCAGAAACAAAAAATCCACGTTCCGTAGAACGACCTCTCCGCGTCCGCCGACCGCGCCGCGCGATACCCGGCCCTCAATATGGCCCAATTAAGGACAATGAGCGCCGCCAGCCCGAACACTCCCGTCTCCACCAGAATGCTGAGGTACATGTTATCGGCGACGATTGGCTGCCCGGTGATGCTCGAATACGGAAGCGTCTTGTACCCCACACCGATGAGCGCGTGCCACGGATGCTCCGCCAGGAATCGCAGCAACGTCTGCCAGGATTCCAAGCGCCCGCTCAACAAATGCGCATTCGATTCCAGCGCCAGATCTAGAGATCCGCTCAGCCGCGTCCAGTACAACTCCGCGTACGTCGGGAAAAATCGCACCATGATCGCGGTCACCGCGGCCCCCGTTGCGCCCACCACCAGCGCTACTGGCCAGAGGTTGATCCTGCGCCTTTCGAGCACCAGCAGAACCGTCAACGCGAGCCCCAAATTCAGCAGGCACGATCGCGAATAGGAAAGGATCAGCGCGGTCATCAGAATCGCGCCGCCCGCCAGCAGCGCCACGCGTGACCCGATTCGTTTCACCATCGCCACTCCCACCATCACCAGGAAAAACGCGCAGAAATTTCCGAGCGTGCTGGCTTCGTAGAATATTCCTTGCGCGCGCCGGAACACGCCGGCGTCCAGCCAGATGAACTGCGGTCCGAATCCCGCGGGCGCCGGGAATTGATAATAGAAATCGAGAATCGCAAACGCCGCCGACGCCACCGCGATCCAATACATCCAGCCCCATCCCGTCAAGCCCCACCCGTCAGGGTGGGGGTTCATCCCGTTCTCCCCTGCCTTCCAATCCCCACCCATCAGGGTGGGGGTCCACCCCGCGCCTCCCTGCCTTCCAACCCCACCCGTCAGGGTGGGGATGCGCCCCGGCCCCGCCCCCTTTCCAACCCCACCCGTCAGGGTGGGGATGCGCCCCGGCCCCGCCCCCTTTCCAACCCCACCCGTCAGGGTGGGGAAGCGCCCCGGTCCCGCCCCCTTTCCAACCCCACCCGTCA